>Ga0209434_1000017_pt1 | contig 190183 bp, 218 predicted proteins | sample ETNvirnome_2_300_FD_184068 | JGI IMG/M metagenome (GOLD analysis project Ga0209434, IMG submission 184068) | Marine viral communities from the Pacific Ocean - ETNP_2_300 (SPAdes) (version 2) | ecosystem: Environmental > Aquatic > Marine > Oceanic | place: Pacific Ocean | collected 2013-06-22 | reverse complement strand
TACCTTTTGGCGAGGCGAAGAATATCTTCTTCATCGATGTCGCCGATGTCCTGTTTTTGGATTAATGAGTCTTTCTCTATTTCGAAAGAGCGATTCTGCAATTCTATATTCGCTTTAAGGGCAGCTGCCTTATCGCCTGCAGCTCTTGCTATACGTTCCTCTAGTTGAGCGGATTTCCGGAGGTGTTCCAGCCTTTCTGCCTCTCGCCTGTTGACCTCTTCGATGGCGCGAGCTTCTTTTTCTAGTTGTTCTGGTGTTTTATTATCGTCGGCCATTTTTTAATACCTCGCCACGCTTATTTAAATGGCCAGACTAAGCCGGTATCTTTTTCGAAGCTCTTAACAGCACCGTCGAGTCGGTATCGACTCTTATACGTCGCAGGATTGTCAAGCCCATGTTTGTTATAGGCAATAACATAGTCCTTTTCAGCGGAAAGGGCGCGGGTGAATCTATCAACCTGCATGGGGGTTCCCCTTATCGTAGCAGGATAATAAGTGCCTGTCATAATAATACTCATCAGTCGTTGAACCTGTGCTGCCATCTGGTTCATCGCCATTTCGTTAAGGCTTGTAAAGTCAATTATAATTTCATTAGTTTTGTCTGACAAGATAATTCCTCCGTCTTTAGATGTATCCCATCAAGTTAAATAGTTGCCATATAATAAAATAGGGACCATTAAGATCCCCATTTTACTTCTTCTTTGAGGCTTTTTCCATTTCATCGCTCTCAAATTCAAATTGTTTCTGCAATCTTCGTAGAAACCATCTTCTGATTTGGATTGAAAGATTGTATGCTTCTGTGAAGCTCCAACCTCCATGATACTTTAAAGCAAATAGCTCCTCATAGACGTTTTCAATATATTCGTTACCCAGGCCAAAAGAAGCCGCCCGTAATGGGCACCTCCGTTTCCATTGTATGACCACAATGATGGCATTCGGCGTCCTGCTTGAAGACTACGTTGGGCATTACTCTCTTGTAGGTGTCCCTTATGAGTTTAGAATCTGATGCAGGAAGTACATCAACAAGCCTATTAATTTGGTCTGCATCCGTAACTCCATTTGCACTAAAAATCATCATTTTCATCATGTCTGTTAGTCCCGCATCTGGAAGTTTATTTCTTTCCTTCATCTCTCTCGTTTTTTCTAGCTTCAATTCATCCACACCGGTAAGGGCGCGTATCTCTACTAGAATTTTAGTTTTAGGCAACTCCATTTCTGCAGTGCCATTTTCTGTGAATTTGACATCATCAGCATCATCAATGGATGTATAACACTCATTGTAATTGGATAAATCAAATTGAAATTCAAAATCCTGACCACAATTCTGACACGCAACTTCTGCATCATAAGCAGCACCGTAACCAGTAATACGAGCGGCATACATTAGTGCGTTTTTGTCACCAATCAACAAACTGTCTGATACTACATCCTCTTCTATAATGATGTTGTCTAACATCTTGTTTATCGCTAGACCTTTTCTTAGAAGGGACTGAGAAGACAAAATGTCTTCTTCCTTTGCTGTCATGTGACGGATTTCGACCGTTTCTTTACCGTGTAAAGGATGACCAACAGGGTAGAGTCTCCCCTTTGAGGGGAGGTCCACAATTTCTGTTGGTATCGAAAAATTTAGTAAAGATCCGCCCGAAGGCTTTTCCATGACTGGATCTGGTGGGGATGCTGAATGTTTTCTTCTTGCTTCGTTTCTCTTATTCGACAAACTTTCCTCTCTTTCTTAACCTTGTCTATTATAGCATTATTTAAATGAAATTAAATATTTAATTTTGTTTTACCTTTTTTTCAGCCCTTTTTCTTTTGACCGTGCGTGGGAGACACCCGAATTCTTGATTTTCCCGTCGACGAACCCTGGAGAGAATCCAGGGTTCTTACCCAATTTCCCGACGGAAACATCGCCGATGCCAGATACGGTTGCCCAATCATATCTGAATGTGACTTCAAGATTGATTAGATCATCCGACTCATAATCGGCCTCGTCGAAGTTGACGGACTTGATCCAGGGATTCCAAAAAGCCCACTCTTCTACGACCTCGCCCTCGGCATCGAGTTGTGCCATAAACAACTTGCCGCCGACAGATTGGACAGCTGCCTTCTTTGTCATGGTCTTAGGACTTTGCAGGTTTATTGCATCAGGAGTAATATATCCACTGTCTGTTAATAGCTTCATCATCGTTTTCGATGCATCCGGATGCAAAGGATCTGCTATAGTTACACTCATCTCGTCATACTCTACTCTACCCGGAAAGAAAAACTTATAATTTAAAAATACGTGCTCTGCCTCTGTGACAGTCACCGTCGGTCGGCTGGCTTTCTTGAGCAACCAGTAAGGGATTCCGTTAAATCCCATAATCCATCTAAATTTTCTCTTTGGCTCAATTGAATGATCGCTCCAAAATCTTCGGTTTCCCATCTGTGGTGTCCTCCTAGTTTTCTCTACAACTTTAACTAGTCATATTATATTGTTTATTGCTGCTTTTAATCATCAAAAGCCGCGCCTTGGTTCGTAACAATAAAATCTATCGCAATGAATTCCAAAGCCTTCGCTGGCTTTATGAAGATCTTGGCATACATGATGTTTCTATCAATTAAATCAGGAGTTGTCGTAGTTCCGTCAAGAACAACCTTATATTCCTGAACCCCAAAACCAGACTTCACCTGCTGAAGGAATGGTTCTACCTGACCGCGGAATTTATTCCAAGTTGCCTGCACATTCTGCTCAAACAGCAGTCTTGAAGCAATTCTGGAGATTTCCTTCTTTAGGTACACCATTAGTCTTCTGACATTGATTCTGTCAAGTGCTGAAGGTGTTGCCTGTAGCGTCTTTTGTCCGAAAATCACAATCCCCTCTGCCGGGAATGATGCTATCGGATTAACTTGGTTCTCATATAGATCGTCTCTATCCTTGGCAGACAATCTTTGCGATACCGCCAGTACCGGCATACCAGCGGAGCCTTCACTTAGACCGCCGCGGGTAAATCCTGCAGGAGCGAACCAAAGTTCGCCGAGTCTCTGGGTTGATGCCATTGTGCCGAGTGCCACAACTGACGGTGGTACCCAAACCTGTTGTGCGTTAATCTCATCGTAGATCTTTACCCACGGGAAGTAAGCACAACCATAACTCGTGTTTAGCCCTCTCTGTGACAGAGTATTAACACAGTCTGTAACATTATTATTGGATATTCTTGTCTTAAAGTTATCGGTTGTTTCTGTTGATGGCTGATACCCACCCTGCTCTAGATCGATCACTGCAAGGGCGTCTCCGCGGTCCTCGCAGACCCTTAATACGTGGTCTGTGATGAGAGGCTCACGAATGCCAGGGACTGCCATTAGGTTGATATCTACAACCTCTGGTTCTGCCACAGCATCGATGGCGCGCTTCAATGAGTTTGCCGCGTAATTGTTCTTAAACGCCACTCCGGAAGCACCGACAACGTGATTGCCAAAAGGTGCTCTCTCCTTGATGTTCAGACCGTCGAAACCACCATACATCGGTGAAGTAAACTTGGTAAATCCGGTCTTAATCAATTCCGTCCAAGAGCCAGACCCCGCGCCCATTCTAAGTGCAGTATAAGAAGTAGCTGCTTTTCTAGATCCGGACTGGTAGAACGCTGTCTTAACGCTAGTGGCCGCCGAATTGGCTGCGATAACGTCGTCTAGCGTGAATATAAAAGAATATTCAGTGTTGTTGCCTGGGTCATATGTATCTGCTGCTATTCCTTGACCACCCCTTACAATGTCCAGATAAGACTCATCAAATCTAGTGCTTGTGGGTGACCTGTAAGTGCTGACTCCGAAGTGAGCCATCTTGTCGTTTCTTAATCCCTCTGCAGAAGCAGATCTTCTTAGGGGAAGTGACGGGAACACAACCGATGCGACAGATGATGCTTCACCAGCATAAACTGTGTGAGAACCAGTTGTTGCAGATGCGAAAATCCCGTTACACTTAAAAGGAATTGCGCCTAATCCTCCAGACAAAATCGCGTTACGTGAACCAGAAACAAACAGCGAACCGGACATCAATGCGCCCTCTACGCCACCGTTAGGGGTTGCGTTTCCAGCGTTGATAGCGTGAACAGTTGATCCGGATAATTCTCCAGATGTAACAGCTGTGAGAGTGAATCTCTTATATCTAGGTGGACCGTAGAACCCAAATGGCAAATATGCCGGATCTGATATTCCCTCTTCCACATCTGAATCTAATTCAACTCTCACAAAACGAGACTGATTTGGCCAAGTCCCGTAAGTTCTATATCGCTTATCTGTCTCATCCCATTCTTGATATTGGTCACCTATCTTTGCACCAATAAAATTATTTGAATTAGGATTCAAGTTACATTGACTAAATCTTTCTAAAACCTTTCGCTGTCCGTCGTGATCCCTTGTGTATCTCAAAGTGACAGAAAAAGACCCATATGGATCCACGTCATTTGGTGCGCGGTGATCACTTATTGAAACCTTAACATTTCGGGAAGACCATTCGCCGTCCTCCAAACCAACAATCCTAAATAATTTTTGTTGTTTTGCTGCATCAAACTTAGTTGTGTTGCTTGAAAGGTCTTGACCAAAAAACCATCCTGTTTTAGCAGGTTGTGTACTTATCTGGTTTGATCCCCAATTATGAGTTGTGCTCTGTAATCCAACAATACACCCATAAAGCGTGGGGTCCGCGCCCAACTCGCCCTGATGAAGTGTTCCAGATCCGTGCAGATCTTTCGCGTGCCGGTCAAATGTCTCTCCCAGAAAATACTTTTTCGAGTCACTGACTGCGCTGCCCATGAGGGTTGGATTTGTATTGAAAACCTTTCTTATATATTTATCGCTATTCCTATCAAAATTAAAAGTGACCTTCTTGCCAACGTTCGCATTATCGAAAAGAACAGTTGTGAACTCCATCGTGTCGGTGTTACTTGCCTTAAAGAAAATGGAATTACCGGCGGCGGCAGTATTGCCTGCGCCCAGTTTACTCGCTGCTTGCGATCCTGATCGGTAGGTCGCTCGTTGTCCCGCTATAAAGGTACCCGAAAGCTCGATAGCACCTGCATCGAAATACCAAACCGCCGCCAGAGAACCAGTGGTTCTTGCTTTAGCTCTACTACTCTTAGCACCCAAGTTTCTCCTGTCGCCAACATACGATCCTTCAAAATCGTATTGGTTGGACCCCGAAGAAAACAGGAATAGTCCAAAAGCACCACCGTTTCCTGATGGGGTTACATCCGTTCCTGCAGCATGAGAGTTAGAGTGTTTCCATCCTGCTTCACCTCCCGCGACCGCTGAGTCGTGTGCCTCTCCGAGTACTCGCACCACAGTAACGGGTGCTGAATTCCTCAGATACGCCATGGCAGCGTATGCTGCGTATGTAGGGGCAAGATAATTGCCATCTCTCCAAACGTCACCGCCTCTACCACCGGCAATTGGATTTCCAAATATTTCTACGAATTCACTCATTGACCCAACAGTGACGGGTCGGTTACTGGGTCCTCTTTCTAAGCGACCAATTATTGCAGGACCGAGAACCCCGGGGGCGGGCCCGGGTTGTGAGTTATCAATTTCATTAATAAAAACTCCAGGTGAGACGAATTTAAATCTATCAACGGACATATTTTATTTCTCCTTAAAAAACAATTTTTTGACAAGAATCGACTAATCTTTAAACTTCTTTCTTAAATAAATAGTATTCTAGAACCCGAAAGGTATCGTTAATAAATGATACAAATAAACAAAAAGGGGGAGGCTACGGCCTCCCCCCAGATGTTCTCTCTTTAGAAACTATTTCTTATGAATTAGTTCCCGAACCAGAAAGATAAGTAACAGTAAGAACATCGTCGGAATCCAGCGCAAGATCTGTGTGAAGCAGAACCTTGTATCTGTTAGCCGAACCAGTTACCAAGTGGTAATCGGTCGGACTTCGGTGTTGGGCTGAAGCCGATAGTGCGTTACCAATATGATCACCGTGTAACAACAGACCGTTCAGATAGACCATTATACTACCTGACATCGGTTGCGCACCCAAGGATGCGGTTATGTACGGAGTTGGTACTGCGTTAGTAGCATGAAGCCCCTTCATTGGCACAGACCCCGATATGTTCGAGCCATCGGCTCGGACAAACGTATGTTTTCTCCAACCGACACTAAGTCGACCAGAGGTATATGTGATACCACCGTTTGCATCGGTCTTATTAATAACAACGTCTGAATTCAACTTTGCCTTAGTTACTGACAGTGCTCCAAGCTTTGCTGTCGTGACTGCTGAATCAAGGATAGCGGCAGTCAAAACCGAGCCAGTTTGCATATTGTCCTGAGTTACAATACCTGTACCATGCAACTTGTTGGTGGTCACTTCGTGGGCAGTAACTGCTGACCCTGAAACGGTTCCTCCGATAGTTGCTGCCGAACCCGTAAGTCCACCAGTTGTACTGTAAATAACTGCCTTGCTGCCGACAACGGTTGCAGCAACAGCACCGTCAGTTAAGTTAAGCTCGGCTGCAGTTGCAGACACGAGCGTACCACCAAGTTTAAGACCGTTAGTAGCATCATGAGACGCAATATTGAAGTCATACGCACCGTCCAAGACAGTAATCGTTGACGCCGCAGTGTCAAAAAAGTCAATTACCGTAGTCTCAGTATCATTGATCGCTGCCCTAAAAAGAACAGCACCATCAGTCGTATCCTTGGTAACGTCTTTAGCTCTAGCAACGATTGAACCATACTCCTTTTGATTGGAAGCATCGTCCATACCTGAGAAGTAAAGACCACCCAAGTAGTCATCATCAGCAGGCGAATTACTAGCATTGTGCAACACAAAGCTTGGTATGTTACTTCCTGTAACAAGACCACCAGCACCGTTGTTAGCTGCCAAAGTCGACAGCCTAAGACCATTATCAGCATCATGAGTCAACGTGATATCCTTATCTGAACCAAAGTGGATTACAGCTGCGTCCGACAATAACATGATATCGTCGCCGATAACTGCATCCCCAGCTACACTCAAACCACCGTCGGTCTGTAAAGAACCGTCAGTTGTAGAGGTTGCTGCTGTGGTATCATCTGTTTTAAGGATGCCACTATAGGTGCCAGTTGTACCAGCAACGGCAGTAAAGGTACCAGCAGCTGCCGAGTTCGCACCAATTGTAGCTCCGTCAATTGCGCCGCCGTTGATGTCAACAGCGTCAAAATATCCTGTACCGTCAATATAAAGGTCCTTCCACTTCGCGCCAGAGGCACCAAGATCGTTCTTATTGCTCTGGAGTGGACTAAGATTTGAGATTAAGCTACCATCGACCTGAACAGTACTTGTGGCTCCCCCAAACACAACATTGGCTGATGAAGTAAAAGAAGTTGCATTGATTTGTTTCGCAACAACCTTGTCAGTTGTAGTCGTGTGGAACGTACCTGCAGCACCAGAAACTAGTGTCGTGCCGGTTATGGACACGCCTTGCACTGTGGATGTCGAAGTTACATTACCCACCGCTATGTGTCCTAGCTCTGCTCTCTTCGCCTGAACGAGAGAACCAGAAACCGAACCAGTAACACCAAAACGCATACCAGCCTTTCCAAGAGCTGCCTGAGTGACGGAGCCAGACTTGAAGCTAGCACCTTCCTGTCCGTCGACGTTAACCATCAACGAGTCACCAGTAAGAGTCCTGGAACCAAGAGTCAATGACATCAAAGGTGCGGAACCAGTACCAGCAACGCCGACTTTACCGCCAAGCTGAAAACCAGCTCCGACATAGTCGCCTGGAGTGGATCCCGAAACACCTGCAATAATCAAGTTATCCTTGATTTCCAAAGAGTCCTTTGTGATTGTGCGAGAAACGATCTCGTCAACTTCAAGGCTATTAATATAAGCAGCAGAAGCTGTCAAATATTGGAACTTGGCTGTTGAACCTGCATAATATGTGGTACCACCATCAAAGTAGAGTTTACCACCGGAGACTTTCTGCTTCATGTGACTACCATCAAAACTCAAAATATCTGTCGAACCAGAATAAACTGACATCGTTGAAGTACCGGAAGTTCCCAGGAACCTGATATTGTAGTAGTCGCCTCCCAGAGCACCTGCATCACTGATCTCTAGTCGACCATCACCGATAACACGTTGAGGTTGGCCAGTAGCAGTAAAATAACCTATCATTGCGGTCTGCGCTGACGAGTCCATAAAATAAGTTGCTCTCGTCGAATCGAGAATGATATCCCTTCCACTTTCTATCTCAAGATCGCTAACTGTCTTAATCTTTAACTTGCTTGCAGCGTCTGAATAGATATAAGAACCGGTGTCGCGGAACATCAATGCGCCGGATTGGGGCACCTTAAGACCGAAGCGACCTGTACCGTCAGTAAAGATGGTATGACCAATTTCAATAGCCTGCATTCCGCTGGTTGCGTTATATGCTCTAAGTAACAAATTGGTTCCGCCACCTGTGCTTGGACCGGCGTCGATTGTTAATCCGCCGCCGCTATCGCCGCCAGTAGAAAATGCCGCGATCTGGGATCCGCCTTGCATAAAATCAATTTGAGTGTTGCCATCAAGCATAACTTTGGAGTCATTTACCATGAGGCGCGACTTATTAGCTCCGTTCGATCCAGACGCACCAATGATGACTGCGCCGTCTTCGTTAAGACCTTTGCCACCTGCTGAAATATATAAGAAACGTGACTTGGTTGAATGTATTCTCGGCGTTGATGTTGAAGCAGTATATGCTCCAGGTTCCGCGAAATACAGCTTCATAGCGTTACTTGCGGTTAGATCAAATCCACCGGCAGCGATATGACCTTTAACAGATCCGCTACTCAGATTGTCCATTGTGACACCACCTATTTTAATAATTTTAGTGCCTATTCTTGTTCTTGCCATTTTTAAATCCTCCTATTTTTTTGATTTATGGCTGAACTTTTAATTAATGATTTATAAAATTGTAACTGGGATTGGAGTGAATATTTAATTCATTTAAATTTTAGGTGAGATGGAATAAATTAACTGGACTTAAATAAATATGTTATGAATTTACGAAAAGAGTATTTTCTTTAAATTTCGGACATTATTATCAAACTTACAAAAATCTGAACTTAGAAATTCTATTGATCTCTCCTTGCATTCTTTTAGGTTTTCAAATTCAAAATAGAACCTTCCGCCCTCAAGGCGATGACACTGTAGCAGCTTAATATTAAACATTTGTAAATACGCTGCGATTCCAATGTCAGAAGTCGTGTACGTTGCGTCTTTTTCCTCTTTTGTTTCCATGAACTAATTAGATTCCCTCTTAATGAAAGATGCCTTTTGTTTTCCGTCAGGAGGAAGATTTAAAACATATGTCGCTTTCACGTCTAGATTGTAAGATTCTTGCAAGCTTTGCAAAAAGGTTTGTAAAGATTTTTGGTTTTCTTCGATTAACTCCAAAAGAAGCTCTTTGTCGGATTCATAGTTTTGTTGTAATAAGCCCAACCTTGCTATCTCCATAGATATTATATGCTGCCTAGACCTTATTTCTTGAAGATTTTCATCTGATATCTCTACTTCAGAAGGGTATTCTATTACTTCCGGCACGGGTTCCGGTGCGGGCTCCGGTGCGGGTTCTTTTTTCTCCAATTTCGTAACTAACTTGCCATCTTTAATTGTTCCTCCCTTAAAAACAGTGCTTGTTTCCGCAGGATCTTCTTCTATAAGAACGTCTAAAGCTCTTGACGCCTTTTCGCTAAAGCTTGGATCTGTTTGTTTAATTTGTTCAAGTAAGTCAATCAATTTATCTAGCGCAGCCATTATTCTCTCTCCTTTTAATGTAGTATTATGGTTTTTTCCACATAATAAATAGAGCCCCTACGCAGCTTTAACATAACTTATTACAAGATTTTCATTGGTCCCCGGGGGGTCATCAGAATTAAATTCGATTGTAGTATCATTTGTAACTGTGTAATCGTTACCGTCGCCCAATAACATTAAAATACCATCTCTAAACACCATTTGACTGCCGATAACAAATTCCTCTGAAACGGTAAATGTTGTTCTAGAGCCGTTTGGGGTTTCCTGAAAGCTCTGATTCGGCGCATATCTCGTTGTTGTGATTGTTCCTGCAGTTGTAGTTGTTGTAGTCGTCGTAGTCCCTCCTCCGCCTGTGCTCTCTGCCCCTCTATCAAAAACAAATGGAGTGATTACCTGATCAGGTTCTCCAATGGGGGTAAGTTTTGTAATTCCTGCGAGACCATAAAACCTTCCTATCTCTGTTTCGGGAGAATCGCCAAAAACTATTCTTTCTCTTGGTATTTTGATATCAACTGCATTCTCTCTTATCGAATATATCGGTTGAGACTGATTTTTACCCTCCCCTATCAAATAGGCCAGGACTTTTATTTCTATTGTCGTTTCCAGCTGTCTTTCTTTAGATGTAAAAGAAGCGAAATTATTATTTTGTGAAAAATCTTGCTGTATAAATCCCTCATATCTGTGTCCATGCCTAGAAATCAAAATATAATTAACTCCACCAGGCTTTGTTAAAAAAGGAGTTATTAATTGATTCATTTGCTGTTGATATTCTGTACGCAAAGTGATCTTATAGGACATCTCTACATAAACAGGCATCGGAATGCTTATAGTTTCATATACTATTTTGTTATTGCGCATTCCTGGAAAGTTGACTTGTCCCCTCTTTCGCTGGGCGTCAGCATTCGCGAAATTAGACGATTTATCTTGTTTGATTCTTCTTGCGATCTTTATAGACCCGCCCTTCTCATCATCATGAGGAACAACGTTGCCCCAAACTGCACCTTTCTTGCTTAAATCCTTCGCTATATTGGTTCTTTCCACTGCAATGATCGGAAGTATTAAAGCACCAGTGGCATCCCTGAAATATACATCTCTTTTCGCCGCTAAACTTCTTTCTGGTGACACCCAAGTAAGCCTTACGGGCTCGAATCCGTTCGGAGTCATTGTATGTAAATTTAAATCTTTAACATAATCCAACATTGCCGCGTCGACATTTTCAATATCTGAAGCTCCGAAGCGAATTGGAAATTCTTGATCCGAAGGAACACCGCCAAGCATAAAATCATTTATTTTATGCATCGGACCACCCCGGAAGGTTCTGACGACCAATAAATTCGCCTATTTCCCTCTCCACTTCATCTTGAGTCATGACTCTTTCTCTGGGTATTTTAAAATCTACAGGATTTTCCCTAATTGTTATGTTTGGGCCTAATTCGTCCTTCCCCCCACCTATCAAATGACCTAAAACTTCAATATTCATCTTGGTTTCGAACTTCCTCTCTTCATTTGAAAAAGAACTCAAGTTATTGCTATGAGAGAAGTCCTGCTGGATGAAACCCTCATATCTATGATGCTCATCGCTTATTATAATATAGTTTATGCCCCCTGGAGAGGTTATAAACGGCACCATTATCTCGTTCATTTGTTGTTGGTACTCTGTTCTGATCGTTATCTCATAATTAACAGTTATATATACCGGAAGTGGTATTGTTATGGATTCATATACCACCTTTTTGTTAGCAGTTGGAAAGTTTGGTTGCCCCCTTTTTCTTTGTGCGTCAGCATTTGCGAAATTAGACGTTTTATCCTGCTTAATCCTTCTTGCTACTAATATGACACCACCCTTCTCATCAGATTCTGGTACCAAAGCTGCCTGAATCGTTCCCTTTTTAGAAGGATCTTTCACAAGACTTGTTCTCTCGACGGTCATTAGCGGAAGAACCAAAGACCCGTCTTTGTCCCTAACTCTAGAGTCTCTCTTGCTTTGAAAAACTCTTTCAGCAGATGTCCAGATAACAGGAAGAGGGGTCCATCCATTATTTGTGGTTGTGTGTAAATTAAGCCCCTCTAAATACGAAAGCATCGCAGTATCAATATTCTCTATTCTAGACGGAGGGAATGGAATTTCTTTTAATTTTTTAATATGGTCATCATTATCCGGCATTGAAGAGTCCCTCTCTTGCCTTGACACATTCGGCGGTTACTTCCATTTTGTGTCCAACTTGACCGAATATCTGTTTTGGTTCGTTAAGGGTCACTATTTCGTAGTATTCTTCACCGTACAAAACAAAATCACCCTCTCGGACGAACAAATTCTGATCTTCTGTTAATCTTCTTTTGTGAAAATGAACAGTTATTTTTGATAACCGGTCCACTCCCAAATTTGTAGTTTCTGTTTCATATCCCTGCCACTCGACAAGAGCATATACCCTTATTGGGTTTAAAAAGTTTTTATGAATTGCCTCACCATAAACGGGATGAAAGTCGGTGTCCTCGATGCTAATTGGATAATACAAGATTTGCTGGCCAATGACCTTTTCGACCAATTCATCATTTATTTGTTTTACCAGGTCTCTTTCTTTTTTTCCCAGAAAGAGTGGTGGAGGAGCATCCTGGGGCTGCTTCCATTTATTGTCTGCCATGAATTATTACCCCACAAATACCGACAACGGTATCTTCTTTTGTATATTGATGCTGGCGTCCATTGTTTCTGAATCAATTTGAGCTAACTTAGAATATGTCATTTCAGCCAGTGTCGTCTTTAACTCCTCCCTTAACTTATCTTGTTCTTCTCTCGCCTGAGTTAACAAATCTGAACCGTTTAACGTAACCGACTCGCCTGGAATAGGAATGGTTTGAAACTTACTCCTAATCTGGCCAAGTATCTCTTTGCACAAAGATAGAGCGAACCTCCTAATCCACTGCTTACCTATGCTGTTTATGCTCTTATATGGCAAGTTTGCAAACGGTAGAGTATTCATGTTGTTAATACCATCTATCCCAGTGTCAGTTCCTGAAGCTTCCTCAGAAAACGGATCCGAAGGAATTGAAAACTGGACCCACATTTTAGAAGGTCCACGGTGGTATGGTATTGGAAAAATTCTCAACTTATTATCCTTTAATTCATACGAGAAGTGGGACATCCTTGTATAAATGGAGTCTTCAAACGCCATCGCCTGAGCTTTGTTGTGCCAAGCGGGAATTAACTCAAATGTTGAAGTATCTGAAAATTGTCCATAACTGTGGAGGTTTCCTACAACGTTTAACCCTCCGTAATATCCAAAGAATCTCCACATTGCTGCAGGTGTTTTATAAAAAACCTTCTTCACAAGAAGCTTCTTGTTCCCAACTTTATTGAAATATGGAAGACTGCCGGAAGCGATAGCTGATGATGAGATTATCGTCTGTAAATCATAATCTTGCTGACCAATTGTAACATCGAAAGACGCTGAATATTCTGCTTGACCACGTCCAACGCCTGCTTCTGCGCCTGCGGCTTCAGAAGCCCTTCTAGCATATCCAAAGTCAAAACGCGGGTATTTTAATGCTACTTGAGTGCCGCCTAACGAAGATGACAGACTGGTGTCTCCTGTTGATTTAAGGTTGCCTAGATGGTCGAATGCTCCCGTTGAATGACCCAAAAATGAAGAAAGCGAGTTATTCGCTTGATGAATATTTAGTATGTATGAATATTCTAAAACTGCCTCTTCATACGCAGCATATACATTCGCTGTCGTTAGTTCAATATCTAGTACGTCACCACCTAATTTTCTATATACATAAGTAACCTGATCTGCTGCTCCAGACAAGAAGTTAAAATCATAGAAATCTGATGTGGTCTTGGAATATACCCTATACGGTACCACTGCATCGACATCATTAACAGAACCAGTAGATGGTAGTACAGACTTGCTCATTGTGCTAGCTGGGGTTAGTGTCGTTGGCATTTAGGGATCCTCCGGAGTTTCTCTTTTAATTAGTTAGACAAACAAAGAAAATCCGCTATGTTATGAAGAAGCCTTTGTTCTCCGTCTTCTTGTGGTCTTTGTCTTAGTTTCAGCAGTAGTTTTATTAGTTGTGTTAGATTTGTTTCTGCGTTTTCTATTTTTATTAGTTGTTTCCTTAAGAGCATTAACCACGGGCTCTGGTGCTTTTTCTTCTGGTAAAACACATTCAACAGATTGTTCTTCTACCTTCTGTATAGGTTCCGATATTTGGAATACTGCTTCTTCAGGTTCGATTGTTGGTTCAGGTTCCGGCTCTTCTTTCTGAACAACCGGCTCTTCGGGTACCGTTACTGTTGGTTCCGGTGCGCTCTTCGCTCCGAATAATGCTGCTCGTTTTGTAGCATACTTTGCAGCGTATTTCGTCTTTGTTAATCTCTTTCTTGTTTTGCCCATTGTAAACTCCTTTGTTTAGGCTTGTATAATAAATAGTCCACACAATAGAAAACCCCAAGCCATAAGACTTGGGGTTGCTTCTATGATAAGGCGAGCTAATTGCTTATTAGGCGAACGCTGGTGTGGTCGCTGCAGAAATGAATCCCTGAACGAGCCACCTTGTATTGTCCTTGTCGTAGACTACATCTACCCAGGAACCTTGCTCTGTGTCCGCTGCGAGGGTCAACACATCATCATCAGTGGTAACACCGTCAGCCTTTATCTGATCCGTATCCCCTGCGGCATCGTCGTCGTCCCACGTTACCGCGCCCTGGAAGGCGTCGGCTGCTGCGGCGGTGATCGTCACCGTGCCGCCTGTAACGTCGTCGATAATCCAAAACGAGTATCTAGTCCCGTTCTCCGGATCAGTTGGCAGGGTGATGGCTACCGCGCCGCCTGCGTCGATTGCGTAAAGTTCCCCACTCTCATTTTTTGAAATCGTCTTGCTAGCAGTTACAACCTCTAATCTCGCTCTGCTTGCTGAATATGCTGCTCTTCCTACTTTAGCCATTTTTAAAATCTCCCTTTAATATATAAAAGCATTTCGCCTTATCACTTGTAGTAAATAGTTTAACAGTTTAGAAAAAGCCCCCCAAATCAATGGGGGGCGATTCTTTTAGTTATCGGGACCTATTAAGATCCTGCCTCACCTAAGAGACCGCGAACGATAACAAGACCATACATATCTGGTCGAACCATTTTCTTCGCGTAACGGGTCATAACACCCTTACGTGGCACGAAATCTTCCGTACCGAAAATGGTCGGTGTGACCTGTAGAGGTACATATGGGGCGTATACATAGCCACTCTCAAGGAATGAACTACCCTTACGTCCAACTAGGATCACGTTTCTTGGGAAATAAGGATCAACAAAGACCTCAAACTTCTTAGAAAGTGCGCCGACCTTTACAGCACCGATATCACCCTTGTCTTGATCAGCAGTTACGCTTGCGCGGAAACCACTGGTGAATTCAAGAATGTTGGCCACTTCTGGCGAGCAAACAACGAAGTTTGCGCCACCGCGAAGCGTCTTGCGGTGAATCTGAGCACTAACATCATTGATAGTCTCGATGAGAGTCTCATACCATTCACTGACAGTACCAGTGAAGTCAGGAGCAGCAGATGTTGCCCCAAGCTCATTACCATTACTGTCAACAAACAAACCAGGAGCACGACTCCAGTAGCGAGTACCAGCTTTTGCACCTACGATAAGATCACCGAGAATTTCCTGATCGATTTCTAGAGCAATCTGCTCCGAAAGAATACCAGTCAACTCAACTTCTGCATCAAGGTTGTGATAGGCATTGAGATCTTGTCCCAATTCCGGTGACCACTTAGCCTTGAGTTTCTTAGTGACTGCCGTTACGGCAATACTATCAACCTTGATGTCGATCTCAGGTATACGTTGCTTATTGGTGCTTGACCCGACCTCGCCAGTAGCGACATCCGGCTCTTCAAGCCCCCATGTGTCGTTGCCAACAATCGAACCAAGAGCGTCAGCTGCGCCTGCGCCTGCGCCGCCGCCTTCAAACTTATCTGTACGTGGATACGTAATAGCAATGCTATCAAGACCTTCCGGGAGTTGCTCATCGGCTGCGCCGTGGAAAACCAGCTTAAGATTGCCAGAAGAGTCCAGAGCAGTCAGTCTTCGCACCAAAGTACCACTAGCACCTTCTGCGCCCGAAACAACGGTAAGAGCCGTAAGGGCGTTTCTGTTAAGATCAGCAGGTAGTGCAGAAGCAGAAACCATCACGACAGCGACCTTTTCGGTCGAAGTGGCTGCAAGGATATCCGGGTCAAAACGAATAGCTTTCTTTTGATTCTCCGATAAGGCGGAAATTGTAACTGCGCTATTTCGTCCAAAGCTAGAATTTTCACCCAGTTCACCAGCAGTCCAAGTATCGGACCCAGTAGGCGAAGTGTATCCCGTTCCGAGATCATAGAACCCACCAGGACCGGTGCGGTCTGACGGAGCAAGATTCACACCACCAGTGATTTGACGACCGATGACGTTGCCGCCATAAACCGACTCACCGGGGGAGACACCAGCCTTCTCGTGAGTATGCGTAAAGTCAAGGAAGAAGATGAGACCACTTGGTAGGCTCATCGGCTGTACCGAGACTAGATCATTAGCAATCAATCCACCGAATACTCGACGAACGATTGGAAAAGCAACTGCTGCGAAGCCTTCGACATCGCCAGCTGCCATTGAAGAAGCCTCACGTAGAAGCTCCTTGGCTTGGTTCTCAAGAAGAACCGCCATATTATTTTTAGCACCATCATTACCGAGACCCTCTAAAAGACCAGTCTTTTCCCACTTGTTGAGAATAGCTGCGCCCTCTCTAGAGACATCGCGTTGAATAATGCCTTCAGTTAATTTTTGTAAAACAGACATTTATAGTAACCTCCTATGTTTTTTTAATTCCAGCCAAACGCTGAAGTCGCGCTGAAAAGGGGTCTGTAGAATCTTTTTCCCTATTTCGTTGCGAGTGAATAAGCAATGAAGAATTTCTATTAACTGCTTCGCTAAGTGATTTCGGCACAGAACGTTTTTCTGTACTTCCCACGGTGCTTTGAAGTGTTTCATAAATAACCTTCGCTTCCTTAGTCGATTCGGCCTTAGAAATCGCTTCGACAATCTTTCTTTTTTGTCGCTCATTCAGGGAGGAATTTTCAAGTGCCTTGTTGATATACAAGAGTTTCGCATTTGAAACATTTACCATATCAACCTTCTCTTTTAAAATCATTACTGCTTCCATAAACTTGCTATTTTCTTCAGCAAGTTTTTCTTTTTGATCTGTGTTTTTCTTAAGGGATTCTTTTAGCTCTTCAAGTCTCGACCTTAAGGCTTCGTTTTCTTCTTTAACCTTGTCATCATTTTCACGGGCAAGGGCCATATCAGCGTATTCTTCCATTTGACTCTGCGGAGTTCCCGCCCAACCGCGCATTTGTGGATCAATATCCACTGTAAGTCTCTCTAAAATGTCCTCTAGTAAAGATTCATCAATCTCAATATCCATTTCCTCGTCTATCTCTTCCGACTCTTCAGTCAAAGGAGAAACTGCTTCGGGAGCAGCTGCTACAGCAGGTTCAAGGTTTTGAGCCACCGTTTCGTGAGAAACCTGATCAGGTGCGAGAACATCCGATGCGTCCTGTCCAGTTTCAGATTCCAAATTGTCTATCTGTTGTCGGAGACCATCCAAATCCAATTGAACGATGTCGGTGTCGCTTACCGGTCCGGCAGAATCAGGAAGGTCTTCTTCGAGTGCAGGCGGGACCTGAGCCAAAGAAGGATCTGTCGCTGCCTCCATATCTGGTTCAACAGGAGAATCCTCCGCAAATTCGTCTTCTTCTGCGAAGGGATCTTCTTCCTGCTCTAGCAAAGCAGAAACCGCTTCCTTTATTTGATCTGAGTATCTTTCAACAACTATTGCTTCTGCATTTTTGATTGCTGATTCTTTGAGTGCTTTCGCATCAACTATCGCTTGTTCTAACATGGATGACATACATTTACCCCTTAAAAAGTAGAAATATTTCTCAAAAGTAATTAGTATTTAAATTTGTTAAATGACAGGAAATTATATTACTCTGCTTTAGTGCGGATGCGGATTGTTGGAACGCCCCTGAAACCCAGTATAAATGGGGGTGGCTGCAGATTTTCTTTTGTGTCTGCTCCCTGTTTTGTGGCTATCGGGGTGTATTGACGTTTTACGTCAAAAGTTTTGATTATGTAATCTGATGATTTTTTAATATTAGACCTTGCCATGATAGTCTCCTTAAAAAGTTGAAAGCAAGGCGTAAGCCCTGTTCCCTTCAGAACCATCATTGGCAACAGTTACCCTGATTTTATCAACACCTGCAATCTCAATTATTCTAGTCATGGCTGCAGCGACGATAATGGACTGGGTGCCAGAGCCCGGCCCGCCGTCGGCGTCTACCGCTTCAACCAACTCGGACCACACACCTGTGCCGTGATAATAAACCTCTACCTTGGTAATGTTAGCGGTACCATCACAAACAAGATGTAAGAATCTTTGATTTTCTGTAAAATATGCGGTAGTGCTAGTAATATGTGTAGTACTGCTTGCGCCGTTTACATTCTTTGGTCTGCGGGTTCTACCCCAACTTGCATGGGTATGAAATCCCGAACTTGTACTTTGTGCCATCTTTTAACTCCTTAATTATTAAACTTAGCATTATGCTTGTTTGTTATTTCGCGAGAAACTTTTAACTTTCTCTCACGTTTTCTCTTTCTCTTAACTGAAGGCTTTTCAAAAAATCTTCTTTTCCTAACTAAATCCAAAATCCCATTTTTCTTAACTTTTCTACAAAACTTCTTGATTAATCTTTCGTTTTCACTAGCATACCTAGTATTCGCTTCGACTAACACATGAATTGGTCCTTTTGACATTACGCCCTCACTTTCATAATAACTTTGTCCACGCTTTTCCGGCGACCGACAAAAGTCCGTCTATATTAACCCCGGGGTCACCAGGGGCATAGGAAGATAGCGGACTCGATGGGGTGGGAGAACCTCCGACAGACCCACCTTTGGACAGCGGCTCTGTACTTTCGAAAACATCTACTCCGTTATAAGCGTCCTTTGATATCGCTGCAAATAATTTCTTCTTTGTTTCTTTTATCTTTTTGCTTTTTCTCTCTTCTAACATCCCGTCACTTGTTCTCGACTCAACAATTGGTTGAGCTTGAGGCGTTGTAAGCCCACCTACAACTTCCGTGATTATACCAGACAGCACCCCCTCTTCGAAGATGACTTCCTTTATGCATTGTTTAATCAACGGTTTGAGTATTTCTCTTAATTCGCTCTTCTTCATAATTTACTCTTTAATGATGCTGTTCAGCAATCTGTTAATCTTATCAGCTTTTGTAAAAATATTTGATCTTTCTTTGGCTTCTGTCACCATAAAGGCACCAGGTGTCGAAGGATCAGAAACCATATCAAAACAAATCAATTGAAAATCGTCTTCCACTATCGTTAACCCATTCTCCTGCCTTGTCGAACCCATTCCTCTAGAAGAAATACCAAGAGGGATGCGATTTTGAACAAGATTTCGAAGAATGTTGCCAGAAGGAGTGTCGAGGACTTCTATCTTTCCCATACACTTGTTACCATCCATATATATATTTGTCACCAGGTGCGAAACATTTATCAAATTCACAACTGAAGTATCAGGATGATCTAATTCGCCCAATGCTCTTCTCTCATCTACCATCTTGCGATAATTATTCACTTCTCTCTCTAAGATGGACTGGGAATAAACTCTATCGTTATGATTCTTGGTTTCGGCCATTTGCATAACACCTGATAGGATTATAGCTCCTTCGGCGACGCGGCGTTTTTCATCTTCCGTAAGAAGGTCTTGGCATATGCCACCTTCACAAAGTTCATAATATTCTCTCAATAGTTTCATGTCTCTCCTTGTGCGGGGGCCACCCGCTTCGACCAGGATCCCTTGCAACAATTAGCTACTGGGCGGATATACCACCTTATAGTGACAAACGGTTTCACAGTCTACCTCCTAGTGCGCACGCCGTTATTGCGATTTAATGAGCGCGTTTGAATCTTGATTCCCTTATGATCTAACCTAACTCCATCGTCGCCAAATAACATATTCAAAACGTAACTTGTTCCAGAACTGAGACAGCCCAGGAGCATACCAGTAACAAGATAATTATCAAAAGTAAATAGTGTTGTGTAACCGTTTAGAGCCCATAAAAGAACGCCCACCCAGAAACCCACACACATAGGGCAAGATATGAGTTCCTTCATAAATCCCCTAGTGGGGCGGAGCTTGTCCAGTATTTTTGCATATACCAGAATTTGTGTTAACCCGTAAGAACAAAGCACAAAATATAGTAGATTCACTTATCCTCGCTTTCTCTAAGAATTGAATACATGTATTGGTAACCATACGGTCTAACACGATGATCCAGAGATCCCTTACTATCTGAATGGGGTACTTCTCCCAGCTCTGTGCTGTCTTCTTCGTCAGGGTCGAGCATATGAGTCATCATATCGTAGTTTAGATGCTTGCGAGCCTTAATATCGGGTTCTTCCTCTCTTAGAAACAGACTAGTCGCGAAAATAGCACTTTGGACCGAGTCTATACCCTCTAAAATAGAATCATAAATTTTAGCTTCCATTGAAGAGAACACGTTACCCGATTGGACACTCGAAGGGTCTATTACACCCTTTGTTCTCAAGAATCTATAAAACCTATCCTGAACAGGATAAACTTCCCTTTCCATTAGCTTCTTTGGGAATGTTGTTATTTTGCTTTTTGCTGGAGATATCACTATATCTACCAAATCATGATCGAATATCATGATATCCCCGTTCAATGCTCGGCGAGCAATTAACTCTACAGATACAGCGTCGGGTTCTTCTGCAATTATTTGTATTTTTATGTTGCCTGAAGGGGCTGTTTCCGATACTCCTTCAGTAGGGACTATTTTTATTTTAACCGTCATCTCTTTCTAACTCTTCTACTAAACTTTGTATTTTCAGCACCTCTTCGATCATCACTATGTCGATCTCTTTGTCTCTATAGCTCTCTAAAAGGCTCAAAACCTTTCCTGTTTTGGCTTCCATTTCTTTATCAGAAGAAACTGCCGAATGGCTCTCCATGGAGCGTATTTTTTCCTTAAGAGTCCCTATCTCTTCATTCATGATGATTTTTAACTCTAGTCCGCCATCTACAAAAGATGTGACGTACTTTGTCAACAACGTTTTTTGACTCTCATTGAGCTTGTTTTGGTACCTTTCATTAAATCTTTTCACGAAAGACTTATAAACTAGGTTATCTATGGGATCCTTTGTTTCTTTTTTCTCGGGCTCTTTTGTCAATGCCTCAACAACCTTCCCTTCCAAGAGAACCTTGTCCTTGATTCCGATAGAGTCATTAAACATCGAATAAATACTGGCCAGGTTCTTGTAATTTGGAACAAAATTAGCGAAAACAGAAGTACCCAAAGTCTTGTTTATCACCCTGATGAGAGAACTCTGCTCTCTGAACACTTCTTTTTTGCTTATCTTGGAATACGCAATTTTCGCTTCAATGATCATCTTCTCTGCTAAGTCTCTTTCCAGTCCATGAGTTTCATAAAGTGGCTTAAAAACCTTAAGCTCTTGCTTCAAAGAAGAATCTTTCGCAAAGTGCTCTTTAATTATCCCCTTTATTATCTTCATTTTATTTTTATCGTTCTTGATAGCACTTTTTGTCAACTCTCGAACAAGTGCCTCGTAAACAAATGCGGTGTTTCTTTTCTTATTGTGTTTTAGTCTCATTCTTTCCCCTCTTTTCAAGATCTTGAATCAGTTTCCTCACATCAGAATTAATTTCTGTGATTAAAATTTCTTCCCTATCATAAGTAGATTCCTGTTCTTCGTAAATGCCCCTAGATAATGAAGTCAACCCTGCTAAACTATCAAAACCCTTCAAGGTGTTCCTTCTAGTCGACGAAGCCACCTCTCCTGCGTACTGACCCTTGTAAGAGCGTTTACGTGCGCCAGAGGGTCTCTTATCGACCTTAGACGCGGTCTTAGCATACTCTTTTCTACGATCCGACTTCGTTCTACCTCTCTTGTCTGTCCAGATGTCGTCGTCTCTTTTACCAGGAGCCGCTAACAACATGGAGTCATCTTCTGGGGGCTCTTCGCCGCCTTCTTCACCTCCAAGTTCTGGCTCCAACCCGGGTGATCCCTCACCGCCAGGTTCGAATTCGGAACCCTCTATATCATCCATTCCGGTTGACGGCATTATTTCTGCCTGTTCCATTTCTCCAGCTGTTTCTAGCACAGCCTCAAATTTACGATCATAAAACATTTCACGTTGATTCCTGATGAATTCTTCTTCAGAAAGATTGAACACCTTCGTGGCTATCCACCTCTTGCTAAAGAATCCTTCAGTTGCTCCAGAAGCAGTTTCGAACTTAACCTTCCAGTGCTCTAGCTCTTGCAATTCTGCTATCTTTGATGGATTTGCTAGCTTCAAAGAAAACGATGTTAAATCTTCTCCGCGATATCCCAGTATATAAAGGTGCACTATTCCAATTTTTTCAAGCTCAGTTATAACAGACCTCTGCAGCCTGTTGACGGTTCTCGCGAATCTAATATCTTTTTGAGCCAAAGTTGTTTTATCTTCTTCGGACCCTTCGGTTTGTGAAAGATAAGATGGCGGGATCTTCAATGCTGAAAATAACTTGTCTCTTAAGTACTTAACATCATCAATGTCTCCCGTATATGTCCCACCAGGCAAACTCTCAACCCGAGAAGAAGCATCCCCTCGCACTGGAATGAAATAATCTTCGTCTACAGACATCGGATTATAGCGGAGGTCGACACGACCGGTGTTTGGATCGACGACTTGGTTCCTCTTCATCTGAGTCATGACCTTTTGCATATATTGCTCTACGTCCTGTGGCGGTATACTGCCGACATCGATATAAAAAACTCTTCGTTCGGGCGATCTAACAATGCGATAGGCCATCATTGCGTCTTCCAAGAGGGTTAATTGACGCCAGATTCTTCGTGCGGGTTCTAGTGCAGAAGTCCCATATGGAGCGTGCTTATCATTTCCCAATATTCTGAAATGTGCCATTTGCCAATTCTCAAAAGTCATTCCTGCGGAATTCCACTGAAACTGGACGTAATTTGGATTAGTTTTGTCTTCCCCTTCTAGCCTTTCTACTTCTTGGGTCGGCAAACCAATAACACTTTGGATACCAATGGTTTCATCCATATCCAAATATAAGAAAAAGTCCCCATACTTGCACATTGTGCGACACCAACCAAATAAATTAAATTCCAAATTTAATATATTGTGATACAAAGAATCTAAAATACTTTTTATCTCGTCATTAGGGCAATCAATAGTGAGTAGCGGTTGCAAGTTGGTAGATGTCGTCATCTCGTCGGCATATATATCCAAAGCTGAAGCAATCTCTGGTGTGTATTCCATTTGGTCAAAATCAACATATCGCTCCAAACGATTTTGATTTTGCATGACGTTCGCCATCAAGTTATCGAAAGGGTTGTATTCCGTCTTTTTGAATTGTTGCCCACTGGCAGAGCGAAATCTGCGAGAGTACTTATCTAGTTGTCTTCTTCTTAATCTTCTGGCGGTTTGTGTTCTGTAAGTTACTAGCGGTCCAGATAACAATTTTGTTAACTTCTTAAAAAGTTCGTTTTGGCTATTTACAGGATTTTTTGTATTTTTGTTTTTTCTGGCCATTTAATTTATCCTTTGAAGAGCCACGGAAATTGTTCGTATTGACTCTTTGTTTTCTCTATTTTATCAAATATGCTCTTATTTTTATAGCTATTTTGACCTGGAATTGTAGTATCCAGTCTAGAATTCGTTACAATCATAGAATCCAGACAAGCTTTTTTATATTCCGTGTTTCTCTGATTTTCCACCAATGCAGTATCCCTTATCCAACAACCAATTGAGCATGCCATAACCAGATCATCATTATAGCTTCTCATTGCTTCAGGTTTGCCGTTATTCCATATAAAAGTCTTCATTTCATTAAGAAGACGCGCAGAATATATTTTAATTAGTTTGTTCCTTACGAATTCCTCCATCTTAGCGATAACTAATGGTCTAGTTTTAGAAGAAGTGGTGAATCCTGCGACGGCATTTGATTTATTTTCTGCCTGTATCTGGTCTATGTATTCATGGGTAGATTTTATCGAGTGGTAAATATTGGGATAATTCTTTTCTCTAAGCTTCTCTAAAACAGAATATCCTACCGAATTGTTTTCCACTGTTATCATGCAGCTGCCGTACTCTTTTCCAGCATTCAACAAAACATCTGAAAAGACATCGGGCGTTACTTTTCCCTGATATTCTGCGATGATCTCCATTGTCGCCAACTTAATAAGATGAAAAACTGAATAGTCTCTTCCATCACCTCGTGCCACATCGGCACTTATCATATAATCACTATCGTGCTTATACTCTTCCCAAATCCAATAATTTCTATCAAACCCAGTTCTATACTTGGGTTCTCTTACCATGTTTTCTACCCAGGCAATGTCCTCTCCATGAAAGACAGTCTCTCCAGACATATTAAAATTACATTCTAATTCTTGTGCGATTTCGCGTCTGGACATATTTCTCGTTTCTTTTTCAAACCACGTTCTATCTCTATCCGGGTGCCTATCCCACGGAAGTTTAGTTGATTTAAAATCGTTGATTGACTGCTCCGCCTCCATATAAGCTTTGTGAAACCAATTGCCAACACCATTTGGTGTTGATAGGGCGATACAGCGGCCGCCAGTAGAAAGAGTGGGATACAGCCCAGTCCAAAGATCGTCTAATCCGTCTACGTGAGCGGCCTCATCTACAACCAATAAAGAAAGAGCCTCTGACCGTCCAGCGTCACCACTAGTTGAAGATGCCTTTATTTGAGACCCGTTTGACAACTCAAAAGAAGTTCTGTTGTCAATTGTAACGTGTGCGATAGTTAACCATTCTGGTATATTTTTTAAAATATTTTTAACTTTTTTCACTAAATTGGATGCAGTTGAGAATTTAGTTGCGATAACGAGAACGTTCTTTTCTCTATGGAAGAGCATCATCCAAACGACATAAGCAGCAGTTATTGTAGATATTCCTAATTGTCTGGCTTTTAAAATGACGTTAAAACGATTGTCTAGGAAGTCCTCAACCAAATCTTCTTGAAAATCATATAAATGAAACGGAATTAGCCCTTTTTGTGGATGGGTAATGCGAGCGTAGCTATTAATGAAATAAACAGGATCCTTGCCACACTTAACAATCTCCCGCATTATTTCCTTCTTGGTTAACTGGAAAGACATTTTCCTACTTTAGATTTTTGTTTCTAGCACCAGTTTCCATATTAAACGGATCGAATGGTTTATAATTATCTTTTTTAGATTTATCGTTCTTGGCGCGGGGGCTCTTTTTACCAAGTTCAAGAAACTTCTTAAAAGTGTCGTCTAGACGATCCTTACTTCCGTCTTTTGCGCCGTCCTGACCCCTCAGTGGATTGCCGCCTATTTTGTAGTGCTTCTTAGCAGTGACGGTTGTTCTAACGCTGGAGATGTATTGTACAAGAACATCTATTTCGCCTTCCTCCGTTAAAGAAAGAGTGTTTTTGGTCAACTTTTTATATTCCTTTTTAATAAATTTGACAACGTCATTTATCATTGATTCGATATTAGACTCAAAATTATTCTTGTGGACATCTTTTAGTTTAGGGTCACACTGATATGAGACGCAGATTTTATCCCCATAAAACCGCACAGAAAACCCATCCATAACTCTAGAATCAATTATCGGGTCGCCCTCTTCTCTTTTAAGACCCAACTCAACACGATTGCCGTCGGAGTCAGTCGCGCCGTCATGTGTGTTTGAGCATACTTGAGATATACCGTTTATGATGTTTAATATAGTAGCCATTTAAAATCCTCGCTTTATACTAAATAGTAGTTTCATTTCATAATTGCCATAGTATTCTTATCCGGACGCCAACCTGACCTCCATCGTGCTTCACGTCCTTCAACGTAGTGAATGTAGCAATCAAAACAACATTGAAACTTGCTCATATAAAGGTCGTCTTTCATTGCAAAAGAATATTTTACACACACGGGACACTCTCTATTGCTCTCTTTTTCTAGAATTCTTTTAGAGATTAAAATGCCACCTTCTGTGCGCTGTCTCTCTGATTCTCTTTTCTCTGTTTCTCGTGAATAAAATTCTTTTAAATCCTTCAGATATTTTTGTTCCTTTTCCTTGTTCCATAACTTCTTTGGATTCTGAATTGCTTCTTCGCCGTATTTTTCACTTATAGCCTTTTCTAACTTTGCGACGTAATTCGGATCATCGCTCATTTTAGAAACTCGCTTTTAAATCTATTGCAACCCAACTAATAACTATAGTGATGGCAACTCCGGTAACGAAACCTCCCGCAGCATACCACATTCCCTTGTTGGTCGGTCTGTCCATTGCGATTTTGCCAAGCTTAAGATTTTCTTCTTTTAAAGCAAACAAAACTTGCTCGTGAGATTCTTTCAATGATATTATATGAGCTTTCAAAAGCTCTATCTTTAAATTAAATTTTGCTTTTTCCTGTGTGATTTTTAATTCTGACACCAACTCGCACCTAGCCTTCGCCCTAGAAGCAGCAGTCAACAAGACCATATTTGCTTCGTCGTCGTAACACCAAGCACCCGAGTCGGCATCTGGAAAGTTTACTGGAAGCTTCCCCCCGGGCGGGATGTAGATGTAACTGCCCACTACGCCTTCGACCGGCTGGGCACACACAGGAAACACCAGAGCAGAGATTAGAAGACATACTATTATCTTATTCAATATTTTCAAAACCGAACTCCTTTTCAATCATTTCTTTAATCACTTCCGGGTTACTTTTAGACTTTACAATCATTTCTCTCACCACCCTTTCGTGATCTTTCTTAAGGGTCTTTTCCCTCTTTGCAAATTCCTTTTCAATTTTAGAGATTGTCTCGTTGTATTCGCTGATGAGGTCGTCTCTCTTAATAATTTCCTTGTTATGGGCATCTTTAATCGCCGAGATTTGGTCCTCATAAGACTTCGATCTAGCCTCCATAACCTCTTTCGCAGCATTGAAATCCTTTCTTGCGAGTACCCAAACCAATATAGACCAAGCGACCAAGAGGGGAACAACCCAATAGGTTTTTAACCACACCCAAACCTTTTTTAGTTTAAATAACGCTGCCATTGTCACCACCAGGTCCATGTTTCCACTGAACGGCCATATCTACCAAAGCTTGAGTCCCTATGTATGCTAGAGTGATCGCTGTCCAGTTATCACTAGTAACCACACCATAAGCACACAATACTGTTGCCGTTACCCAAGCAAGAAATTTTCTAGATATAAATTTTTCTGTATATTTATCCGCGAAAGCCTTTATCTGTGTCACCATGATACCCTCCTATACGTTGACATGAGCAAAACCAGATTTTCTCTCGATACTTATTTGCATGTCCACACAGTCTTTGAGGGTATCCAGATGGGAAATGAGAAGCACAGTTTTAAAATACCCCTTAACCATATCTAGAATCCTGACAAATCCTTCCATGTTCTCTTCATCCAAAGCAGTACCAGGTTCGTCTAATATAAATAGGTCCGATTTTGGTAAACTCGACACAGTTAAGAAAGCTAAACGAATAGCCATTGAAGCAATCGTCTTTTCAGCTCCGGAGCCCATTTCTAATGGTCGCGGGTCGTGTTTTGGATGCTTTATGAAGATATCCAACTTTTTATCATCGTTTTGAATAAAAATCTCAAACTCAACAATATTAGTTAATATTTTAGCGATCTCCTGATTTATGATGGGTAGCCGCTCCTTAATAATATCATACGAAATACCGTTTGCATGAGAACAAGTCATAAGAAGATCATAAGCTGCAAAGTCTGTTGCTAACGTTTTGTATTCCGCCTGTTGTTCGCCTAATAGTTTTAATCTTTCCTCTAGAGAGCCGTGAGATTTGTGAAAAGACAAGGTATCCTCATAACATTCTTTATATTCCTTCTCCTTTTTGGAGAGGGACCTTTTAATTTCGTTTCTCTTTTTTATTAGAATTTCTAAATTTTCAATCACCTCGCGATTGTCTTCGTAATCTTTTTCCTTTTCCAAAAGATCTTTCAAAAAAACATTTGCCTGGATTAGGGCAGTTTTGCCTTTGGCCATTTCGACTTGCAAATCTGCCATTCTATTCGCAGTAATGTTTTTCTTGTCTAAAAGCTGATTGTATTTGTCAATATGCTCTTCTATCTTCTTATAATCAATCTTTCTTATCTCTGCGCCTGTGTTATTAATGCTAATAGAAGTATCCTTTATGCTTCTTTGCGAAATCTGTATTAAATCAATCGCCTTGTAAGCATCCTTTATAAACTTACAATGAGAGTACTCAGAACCACATGGAACCTCCTGTAAGAGTCTCTCTTTGTCGTGATATGTGTTCAGCTTTTCCGACTTCCGCTTCATCTCCGAAAGAAAATTAGAGAGCTGCTCTTCCTTTTCTTCGTAAAGGTCCTTTTGCTCCAAACATTCAGCAATATCAAAGTCCTTCAAAAAATCTTCCATTTTTAAATAAAGTGATTGATCATCCTTTAGCTTTTCCTCCTTAATATTTTGGTTATTTGAAATACTTTTAATATTACTTTTTTTATTTCTTATTTTCTCCTTCAAAGAAACAATATCAATTATTTCCGCCGGTACAGAATCTATCTTTTCCTGCAAAGACTTTATTTCTTCCCCCATATCTGCGGTGTCTTCTTGGAGGGTCTCGCAAATTGCCTTATTCCTAACAATCGCTAGTTCACTTTTGATAATCTTATTCTTTACTTCCTCTATCAAAGATTCATAATCTATATCTTCTAGCTTTTTAAGAGCACCTTTAGTCAGAGAGCTATCCTCTTTTGCCATCTTAAATTTCTTTTCAAATATCTCCAAGTCAAGGAACTTCGCTAAAATTTCTTTTCTTTTTGTAGACCCCTCGTTTATAAACGCAAGAGAGTCCAGTTGGCTTGACATAGATGTCAGCAAAAAATCATCAATTGACCCAAAATATTTTCTAACATTCTTGTCGGTATCCTGGCGGGATGTGCCGTTCAAGCTTGTTACGTTTCCCAGCAAATCCACAGAACTAAATTCTAAATTTGTTTTAGCTTCCAAGGTTTCTTCGCCCTTAAGTTTTTTAATATACTTCTCAGATGTTCTTTCAGCAGAATAAATCGTGTTATCAATCTCTAGAGTGGCGCGTGATAAGCACTTGTCCTTATTTTGGTTAATAATGTTAAGATTTTTACGAACAGACTTCGAAGAAGAATTGTAAAGAGCGTACAAGAGAGAATCAACAATTGACGACTTGCCTGAAAAGTTTTTTCCAAAAATCCCAACAATACCCTCTAATTTCGAAAAATCTATCCTGTTACCTTCGCCGTAATTAAAGAGATGATCCCATTCAAGCGACTTTAAACTCCAGCTTATATTGCGATAAGTGTCTTCTTGGCGTTCAATATCTTTATTATACTTTGAGTTTAAGTCCAGCACCCTGTTTAACACTTCTTCTGAAACTTGAAAATCTTTAAGATAATCCTTTATTAAGTCCTCTTGTGTCTTTATGTCTCTCAGGTCCTTCTTCGCAAATCCCGAAGCAGATTCTAAAGATATCTTTTGCCCAGCGGCGCGGTTAAGATAGGTCACAGATTCTGGATTGTGTCTGTACTTAATGATTTCTACCGCTTTTCTCATCTTATCCAAAGAAACATTATTATCAGAAACGATTCTTAAACGTGCTCCAGACGGAACGCTTATCTTTCTAGGCAAATTGCCCTTCTTGGTAAGAGGAATGGTAATGAACGGCTTTGGATTATCAAATGCAATATGACGTGTAGTAAACGTTTCTTTATCTTCGATGTCCCAAAGTAAATATCCCTTATCTAGTGATTCTCCAAAGTTCTGCTGGACTGTTGATCCAGCATACCATACACGACCCTCCTTGTCTAGATTCTGCGTCTTGTGGATATCGCCAAGCAAAGCGAAATCAAAATTATCAAAGATCCCAATATCATGATCACCCCCCAATGTCCAGTCTAAGTCAGTCTTAGACTTATCTATCGCCCCATGATAAAGAGCAATATTAATCATTTCAGTATTCGTCGGTTTTATCCAATTTTCCTCATCAAAAACAGAAAGAATATTTAAACAAAAATTCTCATCCAAAACAACTTCTCTGGCATTCTTAATTAGGTGAAGATTGGGAGATTTTAATGCTTTAACAATCGGAGTTAAAGCATCTTGCCTACTACTATTACGTAAATTGCCGTCATGATTCCCTAAAATTATATAAGTCGGAGCAATATTGCTTAAATTCTCAAAGAAATCACGGCACAGATCAACAAATTCTGGTGATATTTGTGTCTTCGTATGAGCGATATCGCCGCAATGAATAATATAATCGACGTTTTCTTCCTTTAGGGAAGAATAAAGTTGCTTAAAAATTTCTCGATATTCAAAATGATATTTCAGATTCCTGATGTGTGTGTCCGCAATATGCGCAAAACGCATGTAACCTCCAATGCTTCTTAACTTATATTATAGTATACTTTGACAAGGAAGTCAAATGTTTTCTTGATTTAGAAATTTAACAAATCTAGATAAGAAAACTCGTTGGTCACTCAAAGGTAGGTTTTTGAATTCTTGGATAAGATTGTCAGCCATTTCTTTTCCGACGGTGGCTTCTTCCGCGATGGTCATTCGTTCTACTTCTTCACGAATTATTTTCTTTAATTTTCCTTTAGTAATTTCCATATTGTAGTAGCCTCCCTAAAACTTTAAACACTGATATAAATAGTGTATCGAATCAATAATGGTAGATTCTTTCTTTCTCCTGTCGAATTCTGCTTTTGTCATGCTTCCAACATCTTCATAAGGAGAAACGTCTATCTTATGTACCTTTATATCATATTCCAGAAGAGAATTAATTATTCTTTTCTCTTTCTCTGCTGCATCCGGGTCTAGAGCCATATATACCGTCGCCTTATTCCTCACGATTTTCTCAAACAACGCTGAACCTTCTTTGAGAGTCGAGCCCAATATGGGGACAGCATTGTCTGCTACAATTGCATCAAAGACACCCTCCACTAACACTATAGGAGCATCCCAATCTACATACAAGTCGTTGAATACGATATCACGACTTACTGGCGGGTTCTTATATTTGGGAAATTGCTTCCCGTATGACCTGGCTATAAAGTAATTTAAATCACCGCTCTCATCAAAGGAAGGAATGCAGATCCTGCCCGAATATTCTCCGTCGGGGCAATACCCTATCTTCCATCTCAAAATGTCCTTCCTTGTTATGCCACGAGATCTTAAATAAGAGTGCGCGTGCCTAGAATTAAATGATTTGTCACGACCCGTTAAAGTAACGAAAGATTCCGGAAGAGAAACCTCATCCCTCTCTGGGACGGCTGGTGAAAGGAATAAATCTTCGAAAGACGAAATATCAACACTACCGTCTATCTCAGCCCACTTCGAATGACTGGACAGGGTTCCATATCTTTTAACAAGATTTGCTATTTTGAGTCCAGAATAATCACAGACCCAACACTTAAAAACACCCTTGTCTAAGTTAATGGAAAGTTTTCTCTTTTCATGTTGGCATTTAGGGCATTTAAAAAGATGTTCTGACCCCGACTGGTAGTACCTGCCAAGGATATCTTTTAAGATTCCGAGTTTTTCTCTTTCCACGTGATTAGTCCCGATTTTGCGATAACCCAACTATCTGCTCGGTCATAAACACCGGGCTTTGGATTATTAAACTTAGTATATTCTACCTCAAAATCAGGTATGTTGTCAAGGATAAACTTCAATACTTTTTCTTTTGCCTTCTCTCCGCGAGAAACCTTAATGCCACATATTTTCCTTGCAGCTGTTGCCTTGAAATATTCTGGCTTCACACCTAGCATTCTAAACGCTGCCCAAGAAACCATCCCGTTGAATGTCTGCAAAGTTGACATTGTTTTAGCGGAAGACCCACCAGAGTTAAAAAACATGAACGGTTCTTCTATGTATATCTTTTTCACTTTATGTCTGAGTGCTATCTCCAAGAGCCACAAACGGATACCGCTCGCCTTATCAAACAAATCCTTAAAACGCTTCTTGTCCCTCATATCCCAAGCCTCACAAAAAACTATCTCGCCATTTTCGTCTAGAAGGGTCGCCCCCGTTATACTCGTAGAAACATCTAATCCTAATATCATTTTATGTGACTTTCATATACATGCTGTATATATCTTACCATAATTTCATCCTTTTTTTCATCCAAAGAGTGATACCAATGCCAAGCTGATGTCTCTTTTATTTGTTTTATTTCATTTTTTATGTCTTTTATGTTCTTTTCGAGCGTGTCGATTTGACCTTCTTCTGGTTCTGGTAGTTCAACATCCAAGACTCTTGCAATATCAAATAAATTCAAAAAGTCCTGTTTCTCCATTGCACTCTGTGCTTCTCTAAATAATTGTTTTTTGATATTTGCTTCCACTTCTGGAATGTTTACAAGCTTGTCGGGGTGTGATCTTCTCGCTATTCCCTTATAGATCTTCTTTATACTTTCCGGATGATGTACCTTTCTTTCTTGCTTAATTTTATCATTGGGTACTTTTTCTTTTTTAATTTCCTTCTTCTTTGATACTTTTTCTAAACTCTCTCTCTGTTCCTTTGTTAATATCTCTTTCACTCGTTGATTAAAAGATTCAGAAAAAGATTTTTGGGACTCTTCATAGGTTTTTTTGTCTACTTCTAATTGTGCTCTGAGATATCTGGCCTGCAATATTAGCAATTCGAACTCTTGCCGATGCTTGGCGGACATTTTAAAAATCTAGCTTTATTTTAAAAGTATATTCTCGGTCCTCAGTCTTTCTGACGGGGTTCGCTAATTTTGCTATAGCGATAAGATTTCTATTTTCATCATATATTCCGATCTTCGATATATATGTTTGCTTTTTAAATGATCCGGTTGGATCTGAATACGGAGTATGTTCTAGATTTTTTATTTCCACCTTATCGTATTCTTCGAAGTGAACACTTGAAGTAGAGGGATTAGTATGCTGTCCTTTTTTAATGTATGTTGGGTTAGAAGAATTGTTTAGAACCCCTTTTGGCGCGTGTGTTAACATTGTTATTGTTGGAACGTAATTCACTCCTTCGAAATCGATTACAAAAGTTGACCCGGTCAAAACTCCTGCGGCAGTGCCATCATTTGTTCCAACTCCAAAGTATTTCCATTTTGGGGTATAAGAATCGCTGCCTATATATTTGTCCGTGAAAGCATCGTTGATGTCCCAGGACCCAGTTAGTGCCAAAAACCCTTCGTTATATAACACAACTCCTGCCACCTTACCATCATCAGTCGAGGCGTTATACGTTCCCGATACCTGTATAAGTTCTCCATTTCTTTTCGTGTCTCTTAGTTCGGCGGCCAATGTTCCCGTTACGTAGAATTTAAGAGCTACCGACCCCTTCTTTATCGAGGATCCATAAAAAATAGATGGAATCTCAATAAGGGACATTTCCTGGGTTCCCTTATCCCAATTGACGCCCTTTAAGTTTGTAGACGAAGTGTTGAAAGCATAATGCTCGCTTAAGTGAGTATACTTATCAAAAGTGTTTTTCAACGCTGTAATATATTTTCTATTACCGGTAAGCTTTTTAAACGAGCCAATATCCTCAGTTACATCAACAGTTGAAGCACCAACTGACGCAAAGTATGTTCTTTTAATACTAGATGTCAAAGGGTACTTGCCCTTTATAGTATCTCCATAAGAATATTGGTCTAGACTGTCAAATTCGCTGGTGCTTATCGTCCTAAACGCTGTTCTTGCTCCCCCCTTTGTCACAAAAGGAAAGATAGATCCGCTACCCGGAGGGGCTCCAGACTGGTCGATGGCTCTATCGACGTTCAGCTCATAAAGACTTAGGTACCCCTGAGTTGTTGCATTGACGTTGTTGAATTTTGCTTTAGAATTTTTAAACCCGCTTATATAAACCTTTGAATCAAAGATTACAAAGTTTTGTTGAGGAAAGGTCTTTATCCTATTGTAGAGCAAATCTCCTGATTTGAATCTATAATATGGCATATCACTTTAATAATCCAACCTAACTCTTAAAGTTAGTTCGTTGGTCGGATCTTTTCTCAAAGGTTCTGAGACCTTTGCCGCCGCTAACAATTCGTTATCTGGCGAGTACAATCCAACTGTAGTAATGTAACTTACAGGCATGTCGCTTGGAACATTCTTGACCCTGACTTGACTCTCCGTTAAATAAGTTGGGTTAGAGCTGTAGTTGAATTCATTGTGATGTGCTCTACAGAAATACACTGTTGAGTTAAGCTCTGTAGAGTTATTAAATGAGACATTAAGTATCCTATGTCGCAAAGAATCACAAGCTGTTTGAATGGAAGATCCTGTAAATAGAGAATAGACATCAGAGTGAGCCAATGCTGTTATGTCACTCGTGGCAGAATCTGCGATTTGCCTATGCATCATACAGCTAGCAGAGTTAAGTATGCCGCCTGTCAAGTGATAGACTACTCCGGATGAAGCCGTCACCTGCCTGACTCCAGCGGGTCCGCCGCCGTCGTGGCTTGCTCTAGCAAACATTCTAGCATCTAATACGGCTATGCCTGCTTGATAAAATATCAAACCAATGTTTCCTGGCAAAGTTGGGTGGCTTGAACCGGTCGTCAAACCGTGCGCAATTGGGGCGACTATAGCGTTAGCAGTACCGCCAGAAGAGGCTGATAGTATGCCGTATTCACCCGCTGGTGAGTTGATTCTATATTCGTTAGCAGCGTTGGTGTCTGCGATTGTAATATACCGTCCAGCATATTTTCGCAAGTCGCCGTGAGTTTCTTCAGGAGAAGCAGGATTTCCGTAATGAGGCGAAACACCTATCTTCATATTGAAGGACCCCTTCTTTATCTCATCCTTTGTGAGAAGGCGAGCGAAATTAACGAAAAACGCTTCGTGAATCTTTCCTGTCTTTGGGTTGCCGGTTACATCGCCGTCTTGGTCAAATGCTCTAATGTTTCCGTCTTTATCGTGACCCATCAAAACTTGTGCCATCTGATTATAAATTTGAATCTTCTTTTCTTGATCGGTTCTGGCTACTTGCTTAACGTTTCCAGACAGGACAGAGCCAGTAGAGTAACCAGCAGTAATGTCGAATATATGATTCGCAGAAGAACTCAGATATGGATAATCATAAACAGACTGGAACATCTTATGGGAATAATTTTTAATATTTAATTCTGTCCCAAGACTCCCGTCCCTGTTGTATGTCCCTGACACTATCGCACCAGTAATGGGAATAGCCTCATGAAGTAGAGTCTTTGTTGTTACGATATCGCTGTTGAGAAATGTCTTGAAAGTTGTAGCCATCTTATAATCCTTGTATTAAGTTGTTCCTTGTTTCTTTATATATCGAACTGGTATGTCGATAGAATACCCAGTCGTTGCCGCCGTAACTCTCACGTATGAGTCAATATAATAATACGTCTTACCACTTCTGAATCCGGTGAGTGGGGCGTCATCTGCCGTTTGAGTAAATGTGCTCCCCAACTTTTCGAAAAGATATGTCGAAGTTGTTAGGTTTATACTGGGTTTTACTCTGAAGTTTAACACTCTTCCTCTAGGACCGCGGATTCTATGTGCGGTTGGGCTCCCGCGCTCTTCAGTGCCGCGGCGAGTATCATAACGATTTCGTATTAGCCCTCCAGAATCCATCCCTGAGTTTGCACTAATGTAATAGCTGGCAATCTGGTCATCATCTATAAATGAAGCAGGTAGAGATGCTCCTTGACTAGGAGAAAACGGAGGTCCCGTTAAAGACCCAAGCCTATCATCCATCTCTATTATAAATTGTGTTTCTTGCAAATTGGCGGGGACATCCAACGAAGGCGGAATCTTCAATGTATCCAGCCCTGTTTCAACTGCAATGTAATTGGGTCCGCCGCCGCGCAGAGCACCTAAAAGCACGCCCTTCCCGTTAACATCTGGCTCCTTTAGCGAAGTATCAGAGTCCTCAGTATTTGAGTCCACAGTCACAACATACGTTCCGATGTTTGCTAGTTTTGAAAAAAGCAGTTCTGCTGCGGTACCCTTGTACCCGCCGTCGGATAGTTTCAAGATCGGTAAATGAAGTATGTTAGTATTGGTGATGGTCATGAGTTTTGACTTCATGAGAGAAGTATTGTTCGTAAAAGATTCTAATACCGGTGTTTTTAAGATTTCTAAATCGTAATAAGAGGACCCGCTTGGGTGATTTCTATTATAAAGGGAATAATCTACTTCGTCGTCACCAAGCGCAAACTTTGTTATTTTGAAATCCCCTCTTGCCATCCGGAAGCGTCCAGTATCCGTTAACACTGCATCTAATATAATATCTCCGGAATTATCAAGAAAAGCCATATTTTTTACTCCTTACTATTCTACTATCTAATTAGGATTCAATAAAAAAGAAAACCTAACATTTATTATTAATATCTACATTATTCTGAATTTCTTCTTCTATTTTAGTATACTTCTTTTTAAATTTAAAGTTTATATCAATTTGTTTGCCCGTAGAGCGCGACGTTATTCGACATTTAAACTGCTTACCCCACAATGTTTCGCGTGGATTTTCGGCAGTACCAACATCCCCAACTGGTTGACCTTCTGCATCCCAAGTTTCTAAACTGCCGTTCGATGGCATCGGAAGCACCCTTTGCAAGGACGATGGTGAGATTTCTATTTTATGGTCAAAGGACATCTTTCTAGGTTCAATCTCTTCTTTAAAATTGAAAATATCCATCTTCAAGAACGTCATCTCATCATCAGCCACCAATTCCACCTGATAAATGTGAGAAGGGTTGGATGGATGACCGTGGATATCTTCTGTTCTAAATGCATAATAATATTTTTTATTCGGACTTATCACGTCAACATGCGAAGCATTTGTGGCCTCTGATTCTATCCTTTTTATCTTTTTATCAAAAAATGACTCCCACGATGTCGGTTCCTCATCAGTCCTAAAAATCTCAAATATTTTAACTGGGTCATCATTTCGAAAGTGTATTATTTGGTTCGGAAGGGATTCCTTCGAAACGTCGGTGGTGCCCGGATTCTGAGATGCCACGACAGTACTAAACTGTCCGTAATCGTCTTCCTCTAGTACCACTGGTTTTGCGGCCATTTCTCCAGTTGTCCCGTTCAAATTAAATAACACTCTATTTTTATCTCCCCTGAAAGGGATTATATTAATGTCCGGAGGTATTGGGGGTTTGTCGATGATTGTTATGCTTCTTTCTTGCATCGGGACTTCCACAACTAGAACGCTTGGCTTGTGTATAACTCCGAAAAACATTTCTGAAATTCTACGGGGGTCACGGGATTGATTATAGAAATTCTCAACTGCAGCGTCAGTCATACAATCAACATACGCATATTTTGTTCCTACCACTAAAGATATGGCATGAACCCTATAAGAATATTGTTTCCCGTATTCAACCTGACTGTCTAAGTATCTGATTATCTCTACATCATTACTTGTTGCGAAAAAGAAATTCTGTATTGGAGTACCATTCAAAAGTTTTTCTACCCTATATGCCAATATTTCAGAATGTGCGGGTTTTCCGTTTAATACTTGCGTAAATTTCTCTCTATAAGTTTGTTCAATTGTTTGCTTAATCCTAGATTTTATAACGATTTTACCAATTAAACTTCTAAACTTATCTTGTGGGGATACCGCAGTGCCCTCCTCTTCTTGAATTGCCTCTTCTTCCTGGTTTAACCATTGCATCCACGTTTCTAAAGACATAGATCTCACGTTATGCTTAAAAACATCCGACATAGAATGCGTCTTATCTGTAGATAAAGATCCAATTCCCCACGTTCTGGCGCGGCGGCGTTCAGATTTCCCGGTGCCGCCGCCCAAAAATTGTGTAACAACCTTCATTGGAAGCGTTTTTACTAGCATCCTGTCTCTCACGGATCCACCACCATTCGAAGTTCTTGCAAGGGGTGTCATTATCTCTCCCATAAAATTCTTCTCTGATCCCATCTCTAGAGATTCTACAAACAAAGATCTTTCGTTAGATGTGAATTCAATTTCCGCGTACATTGGAAATACTCGGCGTTCATCATATATTGTTTTAAATTCTTCCAAACCCGGATTCTCAAAAACATCCCATGTATTAACAACAGGATGACCAATTGGATCAAATACTCCATAATTTTCTATTGCTTTGCGACGGATAATTTCCTGCTGTCTACTTCCCTCGTCCCCAGACATACTTTCTGCAATATTTTTCCGGAAGTATTCCTCTGTAACGGTATTCCTTTTATTCCTCTTTTCCGGTCTCATCCTATAATAATTGGGAAGACGGTTTTCTGTATAATTGGGAGAAATTAGTTCTTCATACACACAATCATAAAAATTATAAACCCCTCTCACATCCGAATACAATCCTGGATTGAAATCTGTCTCTTCTAGCTCTTCCTTTGTCATGAAGTCCGGGATGTTTGTAGCGTGATCAAAGAAGATTAATCCTCCGGCGTGTGGTGGTCGAAAAGACGGATCTCGAAAAGCAGCACCGTCAGGGTCGTCCCACAGGCTCATATCTCCAAAAAACGGTATCACCGGAAACAAATTTTTTGTATATGATGCGTCGCCCCAATTGGGCCAGGTGAGTAAAGAATCCGGACCAGATGGTAAAAACCTAGGATCGGTCCTCGCATGAGTTCGGCCGAATTCTAGGGTCTCAGCACGACTCAATGTACCAAGTTCTGAAAGATGTCCTGCTAATCCGTACATGTAATCTCTCCACTTCCACGAGGACCACCCTCCTGGTTCAGGATGTGGCGGGAATGTAATTTTAAACGACTCATAAAAGACTGGGAGGTCCAGTCCTCCCGCAATCTCGGTGCGGGGCGTTAAAGAATTTAATACCCAATCAGAATTTATCCATACTTCTTGTGGAAGAATTCTAGCATCATTTGGGTCTGCTTTGCTTAAAGTGTGCCCAGATCCCCTACATAAAGTATTTGAAGAATTATAATATGTGAATTTTGGCTTGGCAATCCAGTGGAACCGTATACCAGGAGAAACGATGCCCTCGCCGTGGCCACGATGCAACCAAAATTTTCCACTTACATATCTAAAAGTATCTACAGGTCCGTGAGAGTCTTCGTGCACTATGTCCTGAGCAGGAACATTCGCTGGGTATGAATTGCCCGCAAGAGGATCCTGGTTTTTCGGAAAAAACTTAACTATCGGGTCATGTTGATTACCAGGAAGAAGATTTGGGTCTATTAACCACTTGCTTTTCCCAGCAGAAAAATTATGTCCAGAGTGAACCTCTTCTATTTCTTCAAAGTCTGCTTCAGGCTGGGCGTAGAACAAAGCTGGATGTATTCTCTCTATTTCAACCGGAGTGGGCTCAGGCGGAAGAGGTTCTACGTGATTCCGTGGGTCATCCATATAACCAGGACTCGGCGTGCAACCTGCACGCCATGGAGGACAATACGCTGGCGGATCACAAGAGTTGTTGTTTCCGTTGTTATTTTCTTCAGACATTATTCATACTCCTTAGTACCCCTTCCCGCCGCCGCCTGGGGAGGGTAATGACATCGGAGACATCGCTGGAACGCCTGCAGGTGCAGCACGAAGAGGAGCTGCCGCCCTTCCTGTAATCGCTGGTGCTGCCCTAGAAGACTTAAAGGGGCTAGGAGGGGTAGACTTTCCTAACTTCACCTTTCCTTTTCTTCCCTTTTTCTTATTCGCGATGGGAGTCTTGGATGCACGAATCTTAGACCCCGTCTTTATCACTTGTCCGGACTTGCTCTTAATTCCAGATGGTGCCACATCTCTTGCCATCTTCTCTATTTGTTCAAAGTTTGATTTAGCTTTCGGAATCTTCTTTTTTGATTTAGATTCAATGTTGGTGGGCTTCTCAACTGTAAAGAACTTCTTGCCGGTAGAGACCGGTGGTTTCTCTATTCCCAATTTAGAATCCTCAAACGTTTCTAGCTTATATTTTCCAGGCGGGAGACCTGCCTTAACCTCCGAAACCTTTACATCCCTGTACTTGGGGGCTGACAGGATCGGTTTACCCGATGCATCCTTTGTAAATCCATCTAATTTCTTTATCTTCTGCACCGTTCCAAACAAAGTATTGGATGCCTTAAAGTTTGTTGCACCAATTGGCTTTATTCCATCCGCCAACTTCTTTATTTGAACCGGCGGATTAAAGGTGTTTTTTTCCTCATCTGTCTTCAGCACAGACGGCTTATTGGACAAAATTTTCTCTATTTTTGGAATCCTAATCTGCCTAGACTCCATCTCCGATTTGTCACTCATAGCAACTGATGCTTTTCTTACCATCTCTGTTATTATAACCGCCCTATCCGTAATCTCAAACTCTGGAGCCGACTCGGGGGAGAAGTCCGGAATAAACTCTATTAAGTTTTTATCCTCAATCGCCACTGCGTCACAAAGAACCTTCATGCTGTCTTGAATTTTATCCGCTAAACTCCGCTTATTAGACTCCATAATTTCGTCAAGATTTCTTACAAAGTACGCCCCATTATTTTCCGTTACTAATTCAATATTCAACTTTTTTTCCATCTTGTCCAAGATTGATTGGTTGACCGCAGCGGAGATTCCCTTGTTTTTCATCGGTTTGGGTGGTCCGGTCCTCCATGAAGAGAAATTTGAATTACCACTATCATTCTTCTTCTTATTAATAAGAGTATATTCTACGTGCTTGTCTATAATATCAAGCTGCTTTCCACTAATTCCAGAAGACCGCCTCTTTCTACCGCGTGCGCCGCGGCGGGATGACTTCTTTTCATATTGTATTATAAAGTCCTCTTCTGCTCCATTTTCTGTTCCAGTCCCAAAAGTAAAGGTGGGTTGGTTTTTGCCCATCTTGTATGAATTCATAGTAAAAGCAGCTGGTGCGTTGTTAAATTTTTTTCCATCCGATTCGGCGTCAATCCCGAATTTATCTTCCTCCAGAAACCACATTTCTTTTACCTGCTCGCTGGTAACGCGATGAGACCCTCGACGGCGGCGGCGACCTCTGTAATTCTTTCCTCCCGCAGCCAGTCTTACCTTCTCAGTTGTAACCGCAGTTCTGTCCTCCATCTCATATTCCACTGGTCCCGGTCCGGTGAATTGGTCAAGCAATTCCACATCGGCTGCGAGGTCGCCTACATCGGGGCCCAAATCTCTTATGCCTGTATTGCCCACGAGGTCCGTCCCGAAAACAGAAGCATCGTCCACAGCAGATATCTGTGTAGCTTTCCCTATAAGATCAAAAATTCCTGGGGCTGCAACTGGTAAATATCTTAAATCGGCACTTACAAAGTCATCCGCTTCGGAAAACCACTTCTTAACCCTCATTATCCTGGGGTTTCTACCTGCAGACCCTGCTTCCGATGGGGTCAACCTAACATTGGAAGCGTCTTTTATTAAATCTATGTCTAAAATGTCTTCCAGTAATCCGTGTAATTCCTGGAATGATCTTAAAATCTCCAATATTTGTTCCGGCCGAGAGTTCTCAGGTCTCAGTAGTGCTACAACATTGTCGAGATTAAATCCAGATAACCTCGGAGAATCACTAGGATTTAGATTTCCAATCCTAAAAATTGCGTCAGCGTACACAACGTTAACTGCTTCAAAGTATGCCCTTGCCATTTCCACGAAACTATATCTTTGTCTGGCAGAATTTACAAAAGCAGGATCGAAGGTTCTTGTTATGTGGTTGTAGTTTCCCCTGCTTTCTGTTCGTTCAACGTTTTTCTCTCTATAGTCCGGATATAACTCATCCGAAGTCGGACTAGAGAGTCCGGATCTACTAAAATATTTGGACGTAGTAACTGGGATAGAACATTCATTGTAATATCTCTCTAGTTGCTTTGTTTGGTCTCTGAGAACAATAAGAATCTCCTGTAAATATTTTTCTAATCCGTCCTCATACGATAACTCAATACCATATTGATATACTCCATCGTAAACACTATCCAGGGACTCGTCTGTTCCTATAAAATTTCTGTAGAAAGGAAACGGGGGCATCCCGTCATTTGCAATAGGCAGAGGAGTTCTAGGAGAATTTTGAAACCAAGTCGTCAAGTGCCCGTAAACTTCCCAAGCCAAAGTGCCAAATGGTTCGTCCGAAACTGAACCATTACTGGATTCACGAGGCACCAATAGGTCATTTGTATCAAATGTGCTGGCTCGATAAGCAGTTGATGGTCTTTCGCCAGATTGGACAACTATAAACTCTGGAACTTCTCTGTCGAATATGTCTTTTGCTCCGAATCCCAGTCTATTAATTCCAAGATCTCTTTTAGTCATTCTTCTTCTAAGAATTTTTAAGTTAGTCAATCTAAAATAATCTCTAGAACGCATTATCTTATATTTTGAACGATTGGGTAAATTGTTATAAAGGTGCCCATATTTAGAATTGTTTACAAATATTTGTTCTTGATCTACTAAAAACTCAAGACTAACATGACCAGTGATAGGATCGTGATCTATCTCTGCTCTTGCATTAAACTGATTTGCTCGAATATTATTAAGGTATTTTGCTCTTTTGTTCTCTTGTAAAAAACTCGGTAAAGTTTTTGGTAAGTACGTATCCTTTTCCGATCTCTGAAACCTTCTAAAATCCTGAACCTTAACATTGGGAATCATAAGGCTTGCTAAATACTGTTCTGGGTCATTAACGTCTGCTTCGTGAAACCTTCCCTTCATGTAAGACCCGTCTTGCATGACATGATAGGGTCCAGACCAAGGAGTGCCTTTTGAATCTAACAAAACCATACTGTGAGGGTTCAACGATCCGTTTTCTATAACTTTGCTGTACGACAGTTTCCCATATGTATTATTTAAAAAGGTCATTTCACTTGGATCCATCTCCAAGTCAAAAACATTAAAATCCATAAAAGTAAACGCATAAATGTGCAAACTATTAACATCATTTTTTATTTCTGGCATTGAAAAAGTTTTATAAAGTTTATGTACTTCGTTGCCGTCGGTATCATATTCCTTAAGATGATCTGCTATAGCTGCATAGTATTGTTCGCCGCTAATAGGTCTAGCTCCGTCTTGGAAAAATAAAATGTCTTGCCTTCTATTCGCCAATCCCTGCATCGCTTGGGCGATGGAAGATTCCAAATATTCAAGCCCTCTTGACGTAATCTGTCTTAAGCGATCTTGAAAATTTGCCACCTGACCTCGTCGAGAAAAAAGTCTTTTTATCACTATATTCGCTGCTTCGCTTGTTGCCACCACAACACAAACCTTTAAAGCCTCGTCTATTACAGACATGGATGATTTGGACCCCACTACAATATTTCTTGCGTGGCGGCCGCGACCCATTTGACGACGGACTACAGTTAAATCTTCATCAACTGCTTTTGCGGTGGCGTTTTTGATATCTTCGTCCAGTACGTCGTCGATGACCAAGTCTACCATTACTGCCATGTCTTCTTCTGAAGCAGACTCTAGCGTGATTCTACGTATTCCCACGTTTGGCAAGAAATCTCCGATAATGTCATCTTTTGAAAAATCTACTCTAGACATTAGTCACACACCTGCTCGTCTTCTATTCCGATGTGTCCATAAAAAGTTTCTCCTTCAAAATCTTCTGGTATGCCCAGCCCAGCATGCTCATCAAACAAAACCTCTACATATGTCGATAACTCGTCTCTCATGGTTGAATCAAAGTTGGCATCCACCTTTAATGATAAAAGTTTTTCTTCCTTTACCGTTGTTGTTCCTTCTAGAAACTCTTCCTCATCCTCAACCAAAAAAAATTCAACATCGAATTTATCATCAGAAGTGGAAACATTCTTTTCTAATACTTCTAAAGTGATACTCTCAGTATCAATAGTTAATTCATATCCGTCAACAAATCCTAGAACTTGACCCATACCGTCCTGCTCAAAGTATTCATTCATTGTTATGGTATCTCCGACTTCTACCTTTTCAGCCTCCATGTTATAATCAACAATCAAGTTTATCTGTGGTCTTCTCATTCCTATGTTGGGACCAGAAGAGCTTAATTGTATCGGGCTCTCAAATTCTTGATCATTCAAGCTATAAACGCACCATGCAGGAGCGTATTTGTTGCCCACCTCTGAATTCCCTAGGATGTTTCTCATCAACTTCCTATCATCCGGAACCATTGCGGTGTCGTTGACATAGTCTTTCCCATAAAGATTACCAGCGACCCTCTTTTGGGATGCTCCTATGTTTCGAAAAAGATTTGCCAACATAATATGCTTGTTTGTTCTGGTGACACGAGTTTCCGCTCCCTCGTGTTCGTACAAGGGTCTCATCCTTACTGTGTCGTTCTGTATCCTCTCAAACGATGTTTTTGCGGTTTCATTCACATTCTCTCCGTAAGACGCATCATAAAGAACCTCGTCATCTGAGAAGGCATAGAATTCTGGCTTAAATCGCCCCTTAGAAAGAAGATACTTCCCGTATTGAGTAAGCTGAACCTCCATCACTTCTTCTTTTTTATTGAAAAACGACATTATTCATCCTCTTTTGGGAACAAATTCTTGAAGTCGACCTCTTGTTCCCCTTCTTCGTTCTCTTGTGGCACCAATCCAGCAACAGCTCTTGCGGTTTGTTCTGCCTGTTCCGGTGTTAAGGGTTCTACTATGTCCCTATCCTTCGCAAAAGACACTCCAGCATCAATTTTAACTAGTTCAACCAACGAGAAATAATCATAAGGCCAGTTGTATCCATATTCAAAAATATCGTTTTCAACGGATAACTCCCTTTCAGGGTGACCGACCGGTAGTTTGTCTCGTGATATCTTCTTAAAATAGTTTGTTTCAGCTCTTTGTTTAACTTTGAATACCATCCATTTTACATTTTTGTTAAAGCTGCCACCTAAGAGATCTGTTGCGCCTCCCAAATCATGAGAAACTACAGATTCTGCTTGCAGTGTATCATCATCATTGTTATGAAAGTCGTTCAATGCAACATCTGGCGGGAGATTCTGCCACATATACGCCAAATCCGACTTAGACAAAGTATGCTCAAATTCAAAGATGTACATTGCAAATGGGTGCACAAATTTTTCTTCCTCATTGTTATATTTTAAGAAATTCATTTTTGGAGGAATAACATATTTAAGCATCTTTCCTACCATTGTTTGAATACTTGTCCGGGATGATATGGGGTTTGCCACGACTTCTGTGGTTGTCCCCTTGTTACGACCGCGACCGTGTCTAAGTCTTCGTCCCTCAACAGTATCAATATACGCTTTCTTGTAATTTGGATACCCCTCGTTCTGGACAGCCTTATATACCTCGTTCTTTGGAATGTTAAAGAACTTTCTGTTGCCACTCTCATCTTCCACAAACGGAATCGCAACAACCGCTTCCGATACTTTACGCTCTTCTGGCAATTGTCCGATAGAAAGGGCTCTTTGCTCCTTTATTTTTCGCTCACCTTTTCTAAAATGAACACCTAATAAACTTGACAAATCTTCAGACCCATCAATTGGTGGCATAATTTCTATAAACGAACTGGGATCATCATACGCTCCTGTTTGGTGCCACATCCCTTTCGCAGTGGTTATATAATGAGGCTTTGCTATTGTAGGAGTGGTCTGACGGAAATCCATATTTGGGGTTTCCCACTTACTCTGTATAACCCACGATTTTCGAAGAATGTCCGCATCTCTTTCTGTTCCCTCAAATATTGGAACCAGGCTTCCTTGTGCCAAATCCATACCATAAAAACTAGCAGATAATTGCATCGCATGTGTTTTATTTAAAGATGCAGTCGCGGCATTGATACTTTGAAAATCAGTACTGGTGCCTGGACCCGACACATAATCACTATTTGTAATTCCTGAGATTCCAAAATTATTTTTTGAACCAGTACCCTGAATATACCTATTATAGTTAATGGTTGCGGTGCCCAAACTATTTTGTTCGGTTATCCTGTTAAGAACATCTTCTATGGTCTCATATGAGACGCCAACGGACGGATTGAATATATATTCAACCTCTGCATAATTGTCATAATGAGGTGGAGTATACGGGGCGAATCCATGACCTACGTAGTTCTGTGACCGATTCAATCCATGATCACCAGGTCCTGCGTTGATTGGTGGTCCAAATGCAGCCGCACGATTATACATCGGAAAGTCCTGCGTATTGGGACGATTTAACCTCAATCGGAACTTGTATGTTTTACTCGGATCTACAGCAGTCTGTAACGTATCTTCGGATGCGATAGTTGTAGTATGTCCCCCCTCCAAAAAGAATCTTGAACTTTCAGCAAAAAAATTGTTAGCTGCCTTCGAGTATGTCGTGTCACTCAAGACCCGCATTCTCGACAAACTAAAACTAGCGGTCAACATAGAAGAGGTTATCGGTGTTTGGTGTGTCGCCCCCCAGTATGTTTCCGGAACCACAGTTGAAAGATGGGGTAGGTGTCGAGCACCAGTATCTGCCGATCCAGATGACCTACTTCTCAAGAATGAGCATGGCTGTAAACTGGCACTTGGGTGTGGCTCCATTTCGTAAAAGGTGAACCTCTCGTCTAATCTTGCAACATTTCTGGCTGTGCCAATATTTTTAACTGTATTTGTGACCAAGCGGGTTGGATCAATAATTACCTCAAACGGAAGTCTTTCAACACGTTGGACGCCCCATGTACCAAAATTTCTTCCATAATCTCCCTGAGTCCAATAAGACGTTGCTTCCGCCAACTCTGGGTCTGCTCCTTTCGCCTGATGTTCCCCCCAGCTGGCAGAACCGATGCGTGGTATGCCGAAATCAGATGTTTCGTTAAACGCGGAACCAGTGATGTAGGAAGGATATTGAAAAGCCCCTGTTAGTTCCATGTTTGTGTCTACGCCGTTTTCTCCCAACAATGTAATTCCATATCCAGTTTGGGCACCAGCTGACCAAGCATCTGTAAATCCTACAAATTTGCCCTTAGTCGTGGTCTCGACTCCAGCCAAAGAACCTTTGCCGCCGCCGACAAGAGTCTTCCTGTACAGAGGCATAGCATGATTATTTAATCCAAGATTGTTTGTCATTGTTATAGAACCAGAAGTTCCAGCCATGACATAACCAGTGTCGTTTCCCATTCGGAACCACCCTATTAAGTTATCCACATGAGGCTGTTCCACACACAAATCTGGTCGCCAGGGTCCACGCTGCCTGACGCCGCCGCCGAAGAGTCCTCTAACAGACTCGTCCGTCAACTTTGTATTGAAAATACTGACTTCAGAAATAGCAACTTCCATTGCGTTGAGAGCATGATTAGTGTTGGTGTGCCCATATCTGTGATTTCCTATGGTACAATTTCCGGTTGCTGTTGTGCTATGACCGTCCATGTTAACGGACGTTTCCGTTAAACTCCCGGCGGTGCCAGTTATTCCCGCAGCGGTAGCAGCCCCTTGAGTTTCGATTTGTTCGCCGTCGATATAAAAATCTGGTGTAGATGTATCAAATTTCTTTGCGACGGCGACATGGTACCATTTATCTGCAGTTGTTAAGGACTTATATGGCTTTGTCCACCACTTTTTATAATTTGATGCATCGGTGTACATCGATAGCATCAGGCGGCCGCCATGTTTTGTAAAATGAATACCCTCTGTAGCATTATCATCATCCTTGAATACCAACAAGCTTCCGGAAGTATCAGTGTTGCCGTCTGCATCAGGATCTTCATCAAAATAAACCCACATCGATATACTTAATCCGGAATTGGCAGCGGATGAATTTTTACCATGACTTCCAGATATAAGCTGCGCCCATTCGCTGGCTTGTCCTATATTAATATGATTGTTGTCTTGTTTGTCGAATGTCGTACAAAACAAATTAAACTTTCTATCTCTGTTGGGAGTAAAGACAGGATAATCAACAGCAATGCCAGATTTTATAGAATTGTAGGCGATTCCTGGAGCGTAAAAAGGTTGTAAAGCTGTTCTCCAACTTCCATAAGGCTCGTATCCTCCCTTCGTCTGCCCGAATTTTTCAACCGCAACATTAGTTTGTGGACCGTATGATTCACTAAACATAGTTGCTAACTGCAAAGTTCTCTGTGCTGGATATATTCCTTCATATGGAAGAAACTTTTTCATCGCTTTACACCTGAGAGTTAGACTGTTCTCTGACATTGCCAGTTCTTTATGCCCTTCCTTCACAATGTCAAAGTATTTTATAAAGTCACTATGTCCGTAGACTTTGAAAAAATCTGATTTACTACTATCAGCAAAATCATCCAGTGCTCCGGTCATCTGCAAAAAATCTGCCTGTGGGCATGAAAAATAGGGATCCGCTGCGGCTCTACCAATATAGTTTGGCATTTCCTCACTAATTCTATATTCAGGAACTATAGAATAATCTTTTCCAATTAATCTCATCTGCATCGCGTAATCATCATAATCCTTATAATTAAAAGGATCGCGTCCTGCCATCTCACCAGCTTCCCACTTTGCTGCACCAGCCAAATAAGTGCTAGTATTGGAGGACGCCGATAGAAAAACGGGGCTCGTGTCGAGGTAGCCGATCATGATTTGACCATCGATGGTGGAGTCAGAATATTCATCCGCCAAATAATCACCGCCGACATAAGAATTGTCCCAAGTGCCCTTAAAATGTAGACTAAGTTTATTGGTGCTTGATTCTGCTTTTGCAACTTTTTTAAATATAGAATTACTATTAAGCCCATCTTTGACAGCTGATGCGAGTGTAGTTGTTGTATAGCTACTTTCCGAAAGGGGGATCCATATTTTGTTAGCTCCGACGACGATGTCAGCCGCATTGTTTACGCTTGCAGTCTCGGCAGTCCTACAAAAATATATATAATGCACCACGGCAGAGGCTTCAGGAGGATAAAACTGTATGTAATATGATGTATGATCGCCGTCGCTTGCGCCGCCCCAGTATTTTTCTGTAACTGTCGTATTAAATGTTAAATTAAATATATAATTTTCTTCTGGAAACTTTCTAGCATACATGGCTGAAGCGGTTGGATATGCACCTAAGCCAACTCCACCTGAACGAAACAAACAATAAGAAGACATTAATTCACCTTCTCCGAAGGCTCCCGGGATGTCTGTGCCCAGAGCTATTTCGTTAGATGTTCCAAAATTTGTTTGTGCATCGAGTGGCCACATACTGCTAGTTAATCCAATGTGCAATCCCTGAGAGTTGTGCTTATCTATAGTTTGCCTGTCCGCTCTCTTTGGCTTCCACCAGTCAATGATAAAATTTTCTCTTCCTCTAACTCTGTTTGAATAAGAATTGGAATCTCTCGGATATATTGTTTCGGAATATAATGTCTGAATAATGTCCGCTCCAATTTTATCTCTCAACGGAGTGGCTGATGCTTTTTCGTCTATTTGTAAAAAGTTTACCAGTTCCGGGTTTGAAAAAGTGACTAAATCGTTTCCGTGCGTAACCTTTCCCCCTACAGAAATTTGGGTACCACCAGCAGAATGAGCGTCCCTCCAGGACCCATACGAATTGGCTAGTCCAGCTACAGACTTGCCTATCATTGTTGTTTTGAGGGGTCCGAATTTTGATGTTACTGCAGATTCTGTAAAGCGATATCTTTGAGCACTAATTGTCCTGCTTGTTCTTGCTCTCTGGTGGTCTATATTATCTGGCCAAGAATAATCACCTCTAGTAAAATAAGCAGGCGAGAATGAGTTTACTAGTGCGTTATCCCTTTCCACAATAGGTGCCATTATGTTGTCCCTTCGAAGCTTTCTAGCAACTGGATGCTGCCCTGCTCTCAGTTGCTTCCAAGAAGGATAACCGTATGGACCGTTTCTGTTTGACAAGATCGCATTTAAGAGATGTGCGTCCCACTTAAACACATCTGGCGACAGCGTGCCGTGCGCTACATTAGAGCGAAAACGTGCGCCGTCATCTCGGGCTGCTAAATAATTTACTCTCGAATAAACACCGCCAACAGATTTAACACTCACATCATCATATCCAAGCAGATTATAGCTTGAAGATATCGGCTCGACAACTATAAAATTTAATCCAGCAAAATCTACTGGCTCGAATCCCACCAGCGATGAGCCTCCACCAAGGACATCAGGTCGAGTAGTGAGGACCCTGCCGTTAGCACCATAATGACCAAAGCCCATGTCACTTGCAGAAACAAACCCTGGAGAGTCAAAATCGACGGCGTTTGCTTCATTGGTTTCGTAAACCGTCTGATCCGATTGTGCTTTTGGGTATGTAAACTTAGATTCTAGTCTTGCATAACTGCAGGTAGTCTCTGTTGTAGAATTCTTTATCCAAGCATACCCTAGATCACTCTGAGGTATCTGATGTTGCACAAACTGGTTGTCGTGTTTTATTCTGCATTCCACTCCGGATTCCCAACTTGCAGTAGCGACGTATCGAGGGTTGTGATAAACCTTGTGATACGATGCGGTCGGACTAGAGGCGGTTATTGAACTGTTACTAGCATGTCCAAACTTGCCTGCCCTGTCCATTGACCACTCGTCCAGTGCCATTCTCGGCATCATGTTTCTATAGTTTAGTGAATTATAAACAGAATATTGATTTGTCGCTATATCAAGACCTGGTCCACCCAAACTATCACCAGCAGTCTCGGGCCCACCAGGAGCAGAAAACCTGTTAACGAATACGTTCTTTCTTGTTGGTCTCTCAAACTTTCTTCTCTCGTTTATCTCAACAAAGAATGGAGAGTTGCTTGTGTTCTCCACTGGTTCAGTTGAAGCTGTTCGAACAAGAAACACGGGATTCATCTCTACCGACGTTCCTTGGACTATTTCATATTCATGCTTATAATTGCCGATGTTTAGCGTTGTGTCTTTTGCATATTCACTGGCTGTTGTCTTTATATTTCTTATATTGACCGGTCTCTTTGCTAGTGGATCCCTCAGAATTCTCGACCTGTTGTGTGTACTAGAAGTAAGAGAAACATTAAATGTTCCTGGTGGCTCATGATTCAAGGCATACAAGTTTGGGGAGGTAACATATAGTTGTCCCTGAGACATTGTAAGATTGAATCCCTCGAACCTGCGTCCAGCGTGGTCTAGACTCATTGTGATGTTTTGCAATCCTGGGTCTGCTTGCGGTATCTTCGGACGCATCATGTTTAAATGTTGATGCCTATGGGAGTGACCCCCTACCCAATGTTCCGTAAAAGGAGACTGAATTGGGATCTCCCTATCATCCCCATAAGCATCCGAATGAAGATTCGTTATATCCACACCCTTCTTGAAATTATCATAAATCTCTGCCTTGTAATCTTTAGGATCGTCTATAGAACTGCTATAGAGACTAAACGGTGCTATTGTACTAAGATCGTGGTCAGAATTTGTGTTACTAATATCTGCTTTTGCAAACGCCTTCTTCTTTTCGATGACAGTGCCGCCGCCTGCTTCGCCTGTAGTTGTAGTTGAATATGGTGCTCCAAGATTTATTCTTGGATTATAAACGTCAGTACACTCTCCCCCGGCGAAGGTCACATCGGAACCACTGATACGGATGAAATCCAACGCACCAGGATTCGAGGTTCCAAGATAAAGATCCTTTTTCTTATTTAGGTGAAAATTATCACCGCCATGAAGCACGGGCTGCAACTCTAATTTAAATCTATATGGCTTTGCTAATCTTCTTAAAGCATATGTTGATCCTGAAACATCTGCAATTGCGACCCTTCTAAGCGTTTCTCTTTCTGCATCGGTTGCAGCGATACCGGTAGTAAGAGGTGCGTCCTTCCTGCTTGCGCGCTCACTCCACCAAAGGCAGTTTTCGGTTTCAGACCTATTATTATCTGTGCCGCCAGTAAAATTTGCTTTAGTCATGCCAGCAGTACCACTATCTGTCAAAGTAACGCTCGTGTTGCCCGCGGAGCCTGGTGTTGCCTGGGTTACAGTTACAACTGCTCCATCAACGGTGGCAGTAAACCTTGCCCCTGCTGGTCCCGATGAAGTGTTAATAACATTCATCAGGTTAGTTGCTGTTTGCTCGTTTGATGTAGTAGCTTCAAATGTGCCGTTGACAGAACTTTGGTCGCCTTGTTCAAAATCATAACTAGTGCCATCAGCAGCAACCAAGTTTACCTTGTCCCCGGCGTTGAGTTCGGTGTACGCCGTGATGGTTATTGTTGCGGTGGCTGCAACCGGGCCGGTGGCTGACGGCAATGGCGCGTGACCGTATCGCCAATTATACAACATCTCACCAACTGATTTCACTTGTCCTGGTTCTGGTTCCGCTTGCTTCCCTTCAAGTGTTGGAAATTTTGTCCAATATTTGTTCCTTTCAAGTACGTGACTCTCTATCATCGTTCGGACATCTTCTGAAAAGTTGGCACTTGCCGGTTTTAATTGGTCCAATACTTGCGAGATAGAAGCATCTATCCACTTATAAAATTCAATATACTTTTCTATGCTTGGAGTATTCTCAACCCTCTCGAAAAATAAGCTTCGAAGCTTTTCCATCGCCTTATAATTCGGCCGGTAGCGGTTTACAGGGTCTCCAATAAGATTGCTAAAATCTTTAATTGTTGCGAACATATCCAGCATTTCTTCTGAAATCGCCTGATACATGCTCTTCTCTATTGAAAAGAAGTGATTGACCGGTCGAGATTCTCTTGTATATGTTGTGTCATCCCTTGTTAGTACCCTAATCATGTCAGAACTGTGAACGTTTTCGAGAATCTGTTGTCTAGCAGTTTGCAAGTAGGCAACAGACACGCTTGCAGTTGTCTCAGAAGGAAAGAAGTTGCCGCGACCAGGATGATTAGAAGAGATAACGTCACCTATCCATCCGTAATCTCTCTTGTTCTTAAGAGACCCAGAAGAAAAATCTCGTATAATAAGTTGGCCGCCCTTTGTAGACCCAGTTACTGTGTTGAAACCCCAGTCTAACGCTAGTGTCTCTATTGTCGGTACCGGATTATCCAGACCTGGCATAAAAGTATAAGCATTCCTCATTGGGTGTGGAACACCGTATGACTTAGGATCCAGAGCGTGTGACCTGATTGTTTCATTATCCAAGTAAGACATCCAATGTCTCAAGGAAGATAGCTGGACATCAGATAAATCAATCGTAGATCCTGTGAAGTTGCGTCTATGTGCACCGGCATATAATCTCTTAGAATACTGATGGAACCTCTGTCCTTGAGCATTGGTTAGAGAAGAAGTTAAGAGAAACTCCTCCTTTACCTCCCCAGCATCCGTCTTCACTCCAAAGAGTTCTAAATTATAAGAGTTCGTTGAACCAGAAATTGTATTTCCGAAGGTTCCCTTTGGGGCGACCCTCACTGCAAAATTCCACTTGTTTCCATCGTAAACATCATAATATATGCCAGTTTCTACTGGTGCTACAATGCCAGAAGTTGATTTAACAACGAATTTAGCATGCCTAGAATCTTCTCTGTCTTTAACTGCGTATACTTCAAAGTTGGCAAAATCTTTTGCTGCTGCCTTCCACGTTAAATCATGCGTGTCGCCGTGACTATCCAAGACTGTATGTGCGCCGAAAAGAGAACTAGAAATAGGCGTGTCAAAATGAAGGACGGTACCGGCGCGGTGGCGGATCGGGAACACCACTTCTGCCTCTGTTGTGAAAGAGAGTCCAACAGCGGAATCGTTTGCGTGGGCACCCGTTATGTATCCGGAAACAGGAAACTCTGATGATTTACCCGAATGATGAAGACTCGAACTATATTGATAAATCGTCGATGAAAAATTAGCTGGTCTATTGAAATTAATGCACCTTGTCTTAAAACTGCCAACACGATAGTTTTGCTCAACTGGATAATCCACACCGTCAGCATAAACATTTATCTTAATTACCTCTTCATCAATCCCATAACAGCGAAGCAAATTGCGGAAAGCTTTTTCTGTTCCTTTGGATTTGTATATGTGGATTAAGTTATTGTATATATTTTGATATATAACATTCTTAACATCTTCAAGTCTTTGTTCAAACTCTTTTTCTTCGTCACGAGACGCCAAACTCGCCAGGACATCGGCATCAATAAATATTTCCGGTGTTTCAAACCCCATAGACCTAAGAACCTTATCCATAAACGGCAAGGGCTTCTTGCTATAGTTCTCACTCTTTACGTGCTTGAGTTTAGATAAAGACTGTATTTGCATAAACAATTCATCAAAATAAGCTCCCATTATTTGAGTTAATTGTTTTAACTCCCCCTCGTCATCCTCTTCTAATATCCATCCTGGCACAGACTTGTATATGGAAGAGTTGTTGTTGATGTCATAATTTCTTCCCTTCTCCAAGATATCGTCCAGATATTCATTAACTTTGGGATTTTCTGTGTGGATTATCGGTTCTGCAAATTCCGTTAAAGAAGCCGACGATTGAATCATCGCAGATTTAGTGCTCCTGCTATCAGAACTATATCCTGTCCAACTACCATTAGAAATTCTACCAGAATAATCTAAAGCAATTTGGTCTATGCTGCTTGTTAAGGTTATGCCTTCGTTAAACTTGTAATACACCCCTAGATCTGTGTTCGGGTCATCTGTGTTGGTCCCTCCATGTACTTGAGTAAACCAATACCTTCCTATATCTTTAGAGGATCTTTTTGCTTTCCAAAATCTGAATTCGTCTATAGAGCCGGAAAGCTTACCAAAACCAAGACCAGGATTGGTCGTAGTCGATGGACCCAGACGTGGTTGTGGATCTGAATCCTTTGCTGCGACCAATGCGCCGATGTTTGCAACTATCGCAGTATTCAAATTTCCTATCGAAGAACCAGTCAATACAGAATGATTTAAATCGCCGTCGACATGTAGCCTAAAGTTAACTTGGCTACCAGTATTCTGAAAACTGAATGCATAGTGATGCCACTCGCCGTCTGATGCGCTTGCATACAAGCCTGCCGTGCCGGAAACATAAAGGTTCTTAACGCCGCTTGAAGCAGATTGATAAGTAACTACCCAAGGAGAGTCTTCTTGTGGTCTCGTCCTGTCCAGCTCTATAGTTAGGCGACCGTATTGGTGTCCCGAAGGAACAGAGCCTGTTGTCCAAGCGTCGAAGACAACTTCTCTCTTTGTCAATGTTTGGAAAGCAGATTTTTTAAGCCAAAATTCTACTGTGTTGCCCTTGTTGCCATCTATTTCAAGGTTGGATGTTCTGTTGCTTGCCGTATGCCAAATGTTGTCAACGTTGGGTCCACCTTTAATGTAGATGTATTCTTTTGTTGCTGGATTACCATAGTTCCCCGACAATGATGTTCTAGACCCCCAACCTGTGGGTGAAAATCTAGCATGTCCGTGTGTTCTGGGATATTCGTTATCAAATACGTAAAGATCTAAACCGTTTGAATTGTTGATCCATTTAATCTTTTCATATGAGGATCCGTCGTAAGGATAAGTCTGATAGATTCTTCTTGCCGCAGAATCATAATATTCCTCGGCTAATCCAAATCGAGCAAAGTTCGAAGCGGTGGCGTAATCAATGTGAGGTAAGAATCTAGCCTTTCTCTTTATGTATTCATCAATGTACCGGCCAGACTCGATGTCCTCCAGAAGATCATTGACACTTGACTCTGGCAAAATATGTTTTGAGCTAATTTTGCTAAAAAGGTTCTTTAAACTCATTTACTTCTCAACTCTAAATTTAAAAATCTTATCCTGTACTGTGTGTTTGCCGTCCGTATCATAAGCCAGCTGAATACCGTAAGCGTAGTCCGACTCAAAAAGGGACATTTCTAAATCAAAATAATTACCATTCTTATCATACGACATTCTAGTGTATTTCGATTGGGCTCCGCTTCCGGTACCAAAAGGAATTACATCAAACTGATCTATCAATCTGAATACTCTGTAATATGCGTCTTTAATTATCGATGGTTCCGCTTTCTTCGACGCCACAGTATATATGTTTGGTTGCCAGTCCTTTGGGCGAACAAACAATCTTATTCGCACCTTGTCACTCTGCGAGTAAGATGATTTGAGATTCTTTAAAGTTGTGATATATGTGGTACTTGGATTATAATCATAGGTCTTGTGCTTATTCACTTTAAACGTCGACCCCGTAACTAATTGTATTCCCTGTACCACCTTCGTTGGCTTACTCCAGACATCGAATATTTCACTTTCTGATCCCGTAAAAGCAAAGGATGCGGAATATATGCCGGTGCTCACCCAACCGCCAGTTATAACAGTCGCCGCATTTACAGTCACACCGCCACCGATTGGAAGTGTTTTTGGCTTTATAACTTGATTTTTCACATTCCCAGACGGAAACACTTGTACATTTATTTGTGTATAAGCGTTATTACTCCCGGATGCGCCGCCCAAGACAGGAATATTCTTTAACTTTCCGTTCACTATATTATAAAGATACAAGGTATTCAAGTTGTCTTCGCCCAGCAATAAAGAACTACTCAAATAAAAATTTGATCTGTCATCTCTTTTCGAATCATCCCACCTGGCCTCAATTATCGGTCGTTTGTAAAAGAACTCGGACCCTCTCGCAAAAAACTTCTTTGTATAATAAGAACGGTTTCTAGTGCCATCTTCATAAGATCCAGACATTTTTAGCATAACGCCATAATTTTCTCTATCCGGATCGTCTGCTGACTCAGCTGCAATCCATTCTTCTACTAGTGCTGTTATATTAACTTCTAGATTCTCTGTTCCGTTTTGAAAGTTCTTAACATAGTGAGGAAGGTTTCTTCCTGCTGTGTACCCCACTTCATGATAGTCACCACCCGCTGTCGTCCATTTCGTTTTGCCACCCTCTTGCACAGTCGTTAAAGATAAATGATCTGTGGATACGGTGCCCTGATATGATCCAGATTGACCGGACGAGCCGGTCGTGGTTACTCTAATTGTCGCTCCCGATGTATCAGATGTGTCCTCTGCAGAAATTGAAGCAGAAAGACCTGTTTCATATACGTTTATAGAAGCACTAAAAACGCTAGCTATATCTTTGACGGTGGACATGTTCCCCGTCAATGGCACAACTATTTCAATTCCCGGCAGTGATCCCGAGAATGTCTCTCCCACTTGTGTTGTAAAAACAAAATTGTATCTTGTATTTGACGAATTATATAAGGTAAAATATTCTTGTTTTAAGAGTTGTTCATTAGTCGTCAAAAATTTGACATCTGTTATTTGTGGTCTTTTGGTCGCAGAAGCCATTACCCAATTAGCTTCGTCTTCATCCGTGTATTCTTCCATATCAAGACCCTGTCCTTCGGACCAAGACCTGGAAAGGGGCAAAATTTGCATATCATATTGTTTCGGAAGTGTCTGACCGTGAGGACAATTAAAAACTCGTAAATAAAATTTAACACTTCCAGATTCTGGGATGTCTCCATTACTCCTGTCTGTGTTGATTGTGCCTACGGGAAATTTAAGTAGTGCTCTTGTTTTCTCCACAGAACTAGTTGAAGCCTGACCAAGAATGGAGAATACCTCCAGCACATCAGACTCACCCATGTTAGATCCGGTGCCACGAGTTGACAAGTTCATCTTATAGGCATTAGTTATTGTAGTGTCTGCATTAGCAAGATATCTCTTAATAGCCATTAAACAATTTTACCTTTTATATCAACTTCCGGATATTTTAATTCAAAGACCGCAGTACGAGGAGCGTATATTACTCTCCCATCTTTTGACGAATTTCCTTTAATATCATAATCAAGTGATGAATACGGTGATCCGGATTTATTAACCACCCTAACACTAACAACATCCACTATTTCCTCTACATCTTTTAGTGCTTTAAAAAAGTCGGAAACCACTATTGGCTCTCCCATTTCTCTTTGCAAGAGAAACTGCTCTTCTATCGCCAACTGTGCCATTCTCAATACTTCATACTTATTAGCGTTTTCTTCTATTACTATATCAAACTCTACGCCAACATTTATAATAAAAGCGTCTAATATATCAATAGTATCATTAATCATTCTAACACCATTCAGCCATGTTTTTAGATTTTGTTTTATAGTATTGTTTGCTCTCACCAAGTCTCCCTCGGCGTTCTCAGAAATAACATACATATTTAGATTTCTCTTAAAAGAGTCGTTATCTCTGAAAATGGTGCATCGCTTTATTGCGCCGAAGTGCCCTGGCATTGCATACGCCATACTTATATAATCTTGTCTTGTAACAGCTCTATTCTGGGCAGAGAAGTTCCCCAGTGCCCGGATTTTCAGTTCCTCGACGCCGGGAATACTTATATCTCCGACTATTGGATCCTCATTCGAAACCTCTATTGAATTTACAACATATCGCCTTATATCCTCATTCAAGGAAGCAACATTGTCAAAGTCCACTACAGCATCAACGACTCGATTTACTTGGCCAGAACCCGCGTTAACATTCTCAGAAGTATTAGATCGGTATACGACTGATAGCATAGTGTTCGCAGGTGCTACGCCAAACTTATCAGTAGAAGTAAGTTTTGTAGGGTCGATACTTGTATCTGATATATATTCTCTTGCGTGTCTCTTGAGGGCAACGTTTGCGGGGTCTGCGATTGAACCGCTCACCAGTTCGTTTTCAGATCCATATCCGAATTGAATAGTGGTTGTGTCGTCGAGGTGTTCCACTGCAAATCTTCTAGGGACTGCTATCTTCTTCAGGATGTTTGGAACCGAATCGTTTTTTGCGTTCTTGTTTGTCACAGGCTTATAAATAGAATTTTGCGATAAATGCTCAACCTCAAAATATTCGTGACCCTCGGAGTCCGTTACTTGAACAATCGCAGAAACATTATCTCCCGGGATGACCACCTTAAGAAATCTTTCGAATGCGTCAACCGTTTCCACGTGTTCCAATAATTCCCCAGATACGATTCTACCTTCCGCTTTAACAGCAAAATATGTAGGTGCCCCGGTGTCATCGTTCACTTTTGCTACAATAACTTCGTTAACCGAGTCTGCAAAAGACACATCATCAAGTAGTGTGAAGGACACACCTCCAGCAGTAGCTACCGTAGATCCCGCCTTCAAAGTTGGTGAATATCTAGTATCAGGAGCACCAGTTGCTACTGATACAGGTACCAAAGCATAAAACTGACACGTTCCGTAGGAAGAGGGTGCCTTGTTAAAACTAAATCCTAAAAATTTTGACAACTTGAGAACATTCTCATACTCTGCTGCTGTTTCCAAAAATGACTCATTTGCCTGGTAGTCTAAATAAAATGATAAAACATCGCCGACGTAAGACACCGTATCGATCATTAAGGAACCAAAACCAGCTTCGTTAAAATCCCTATACGTATTTGGATAATACCTTTTTGCATGTTCCAGCAATGATTCTCTTATCGAAGAAAAGTCTCTATTGGTATATTTTATAGGAATTATTTTTTTTGGCATTTTATGTTTTCCCCTCTATTAAGTAGTTTCGGGCATACTTATTTCAAGAATATCCGCAGTATTCAATCCCGGTACCGTATATTGTATTTGTATAGACAATGGTACGCCACTTGATATAAAAGTGTTGTCATCCGGTCCTCTAATCGCTATCCCCAAAATCTTTATAAATGGTAACCACTTCCCCACCTGCGATGTGATCGTTGTTCTGATATTGTCGTAAGTATGTTCGTTGGCTAATTCAAATAAAAACCTCTTTAGACCAACACCGAAGGTCGGTTCCATAACTCTCTCTCCGGGTGATGTCAAAACGACCATTTTAAGATTCTGTTTTACTGCTTCTAGAGTTGTCTTGTTTAGGGCATATCCATCTTGAGCGTCGCGCTCTAATGGCAATTTTACTGATATACCAGCCATAATTAATCTCCTCCTGTGAGACCCTCAACCTTGGCTGCATATGCTGCAGCAGCTGCTGATTCATTTTCCTCTTCACTAGTAAGTATGTCTTCATGATCTTCTTCACATATCTTAAATTCCTTAGTGCCCCGCCTCTTTCTCGTCCGATCTCTTTCACCAGACAACTCAGGCATTGACAGCCCAAGAAGACCCACCGGGGTCATGAACTTTCCGTATCGGTTCTCACCTCTACCGGTTACGGCGTTTTCAAGATGTTCATAAATTGTTGCTAATTGGTCAGTAGCTATAGCGGCACCAACGACGTTCCCGGGTGGGATGACCGCGGCGGCTAACATACCCATAGCAAGCCCGATATCGATTGGGCCCTGAAAGTTAAACGGCATATAGTCCTTGTCGGCAGCGAAACCATTTACTAATGGATCGCTATCACCAGTTGGTGAAAATAACAAATCGTGAGATAACGACGACATATTCAACCCACTCCTCACCTTCGCAGGGTCGGCATCCCAAACCTTCTTCATGTCCTTGTAAGCAGGGTCCAATGCCGCTGCGCCGCCCCTGACTAGCGATGGAATTGTATTTTTCACCATTTTCCAAGCTATTTTGGCGAAATCAGCCATTATCTTATCGGCGATATTTCCAAATCCAAACGAAGTTTGATCTGAATTTAATATATTGAAAAGATCTCCGGGTGGTGCTGCCGAAAGGTCGGTCGATCCTGCTGGGTTTTTCAGTCCCAAAACCAATCTTCTTACCGCTCCCCGTGTTGGGTCCATCATCGTTGATAATTCTTGATCAGGGTCCAATATTACTTGATTGTATATCATGAATAAAGCCTGGTACCTGTCAAGCGGAAATATAAAATCAAACAAATATTCAATCTTTGAGTCGGGTGATGCCTCTATTCTTCTAATGTGTTGTCGGTCATCTCCAACAGTTATCTCTTGTTTGCGACCCAACCCGAACATTGCTGCCGCCAGGACATCGTCGGTGCGGTGATACTCTGGTCTCATCTGCCTTGGATTATCGATAGTGAGAAGCATCTGTGCAAGTTCTTTTGGGCAATAATCCAGTTCTACTTCCACTAATGGAGTTGGAAACATAATGTTTTGTGGTTTACCAGCAGTCATAATACCCACTTGTTCTGAGTCTGTCACCTCTCTTGTTACTACACCCTCGTCATTAGCAGAATAAGTTGCAGTCTCTTCCATCTTTACAAGATGAGACGTTCCCATCGCATATGCGGGGTCCGTTTTCCACCTGATTGGGTCTTGAGTTTGGCGGTTCATCTCACTGATGACATCCTCGCCTGATTCGTCGCGCTCAACAATATAAAGATCTTCCTCTATAATTCTAGGACCTCGAATATACCCAAATCTAGGATTTGTATCCGCTATATACGATCTAGTTTTTGTTGTCAATCCATGAAGACTCATATTTAAAGTTTTTAGATTGTTTATCAATCCCCATTGGCGTGCGCCCTCTGCCACAGCGTTGATAGCAGCCTGTGCTTCCAGACCGCGACCTTGCAGGAAGAGTGCCTGAATCTCAGCCGGGGATAACTCTGACCCCGGAATAAGCTCTGGGTCGATCTGGAATTGCTCTATCATGTCCGGTGCCCAGAATTCCTCGGAGTCAATGCCGCCATTGCCAAAAATGTCTGTTTCGTTTATCGGTTTTAAAGAAGGGTCTGGGTCTATCCGCTCCATGGCTCTTTGAGAATATTCTTCAGTACTGGGGACAAACACCAATCTTAATCCGACCTTTAAATTTCCGAGAGTGTACATGCTATCCACAAATTCAATCTCATCCGGATATGTCGTGCGCCAGGCTTCAAGTGCTGGACCTTCTAGGTTCATTGATCGGTCTATGTGGTCCGAGAAAAGTTTTAATAACTCATTCAATTCGTATTGATTAAATACTCCCTTATATGCTTCTATGCTTATCTCAAAATCAGGGTCAGCGTCAATCATCTTTTGAACAACACTTCGTGGTGGCGCATCGCCGGGGATGCCGAAGGATGGTTGTCGAGGAGAGATGTGCGTGTTAATAACATTTTCTGAAAATCTGAAATACTTTTCTAGAAAGAAAGTTGGTTGACTTAAATCTTCAGGGTCTTCGTAGACGCCTCCAAAACTAGAATGTAGTGGAACCATTCCTCTGCGATATCCCCTGTTCTCATATCTACTCGGTGTTATGTGTTCTAATGATTGAACGGCACGAATATTTGAAGTCAACTCATTAAAAAAGTCTTCTTTAAAAGAATTGCATCTTGGCTTGAAGATTTTGTTTGCTGCTTCTATGATCTCTTCTTCGTCGAGAACACTATCGATAAGCACAGAAACTGCTCGGTCGAGGTCAGTGCGGTTTGCCAATTTTAAAATTTCTGATTCGAAAACTTCCTTACTAAGCTCGTCAAGAGTCAGATCCGCCTTTAAAGAAGATATGAGGTAGCTCTTAAGATAATCATTAACGATGGGTTCTCCACTTAGCATGCCTGCCCCAAATCTAGAAAAAACGTAAAGACCCTTCAACATAAATTCTATAATATAAGTCTTAACATAAACATATGTTAATTGAGAAGTCATGCTGTTTTCGAGAGGACCGGAAGAAGAAAAGTCTCTTTTTATTGGATCATTCTCTGGGAGATCCAGCATCTCCTTATACTTGTCCATGATTTCTTGTCTCATTTTCTTAAAACTGATTACATTTCTATTCCTTGCATAACAAACAACTTGTTCATCTTCAGAAACAGGTATAAATTCTGCAGAGATTCTGTCTGCCAAATCTTTTATTTGCTCTACATCAAAATATCTGGAATTTCGAATACCTTCTCCCACCTTGTCTAGTAGCATATTCGCAGTCACCCTGTAAGAGTCTTGCGGATGGGTGACCGATTTTCCAAGACCACCATTTAGTTTATTCCACAAACTATTTCCGTGTCCGTTTACCCTTCTTGCAAGGTCGAGGCGGCCGCCTTGTCCCATATTCGGATAAACTCTTTGAAGAGTATTTGACCAAGAACTTAAAAACATTTCTGAAAAAGCACCAGAACGTAAGTGTTTTGGGCCCTCTTGCCTGGAGATGTCTCTTGCTAGCAATCTTGTATTAATAGTCTCTTCTGACAGGTATCCGTTGTAGGTTTTATTCTCCCAAAGCATCTCCGGTTCTCCCAAGTTAAAAAATAGTCTACTTGGTCTTTCCAAGCTAAAGCAATCTCTTATGTCTTCACCTTCAAAGTAATTTTCTTGATAAATCATATCTTTTTCAGATGGAAGCTCAAACTTGACGAATCTCTCTTGTATTTCTTGTAATTGCTCTTGTTCTAGTATGCTCCTCAACACAGGAGACGGCTTTACCTCATCTTTGAGATTCCTCATGGGAAAAGTTAAAATATCTTGCATAAGAGCACTGTCAGAAGGATCGGACAAGTCAAAGAAAGCTGGCTCTTTATCCGCACCGGTCCCCGTTTGAAGCTGCTCAAACGTCACCACTTTATATCCTGCGACGCGAGTGACATCCATTCGCCCTGGCTTGGGGATACGCTGCACATCGGCAGTCTCTTGTGCGATTACCTCCTCCATCTTTGCGATGGCGGCGGCGCGGCCGGCGTTATCATTAGCCCAAGCCCCGCTGCCTGTTTTCAAGATGTTCGCACCTTTCCAATATATTGCAAAGCCGTTGCCTTTTCTGCCAATCGTAAACCCTAGTTGATTAGCGTCGTTTATGTCAGCCGCTTCGCCCTCTGCTGTTTTGAATCGGCCGATGCGCTGGGTGGTGCCGATGATCTCATAGGTTTCCCATTCATAATGATATAGGTTTTCTCGGGCTCCAGTGTCCGGGTTCACGAGGTCTAAACCAACAGTGTCGTTGTAATCACTCAGAGAATTGACAAGGGTACTAAGGTTCCTGACTCCGGATGCGCCTGCCGTCGACAAAGCCGCGACAGCTTCTCTGATTTTTGTTACACTCTGGACTCTAGGAAGTGTCGACTTAATGTGGTTTGTTACAAACTGGTACCGTCCTCCCTCGACAGGATTATATCCAGGGTCGCCGGGAACCTTCTGGGACGTTTCCATTTCAAACAAAGAAGGAACAAAAAATGATAAATCATTTTTAAAAACAATCGCTATATTGCGTACAACAGACTCTATTGCTAAACTTGCCATCTTATTTGAGCTATCCGTATCATATGGTCCTGGAAGGTTCATTTTTTCGAGAAGAGAGTCCAAAGGATTATTCTCCATCAATTCCTTTAAGGCGGCGCGACGCTTCTCCGAATCGACAATGGCACGAGAAACTTCTTCCGGAGTGGCGTTTTGAGATAACAATTGGTCCCTCAACGTAGGGGATTCGATGTCAGGACAAAGATCACCGACGACAACGTTAGCAGAGTTTGAAAGCTTTGCGCATAATTCCGGATCTATAAACCGACCCAACAATCCAAAAAACTCTGCAATTAAAGATTCATTCTTTAGGTGCTCACTTAGTCCTGAATAATGCTTTTCCATCAATTCTTTTACTATTATTAATGTCTCTATATCTGCCTCTCCTTCCAACAAAGAGCACATTTCCGGTGGCGTAAGAGCCTTTGCGAGAGTATCAAATAAATCCGCAAGGTCCGAATAAGATTCGACTGGAAGGTCCATTTCATCCAGTGCGTTGGCGGCGTCCTTCATCACTAGCAATTTCTTATCTGTGCCTTCTTTCTTCCCCCATGCATCGTCCCACAAAGAGGCACCGTAGTCCAACAAGTCTGAACAACTGGGGAATTTAATAAGGTCCAATATTCCTCTTACCAAGCCGCACAAAAATGCGATTAACATTTCTAATAATGCTGCTTCAATCATTGGAATGAGTATCCTTAACGGATCCCAACGGGGCATTTTCGGCATTGGTGGCATTTTCCAATCAAAATCCCAGTCAAACTTTATCGGCCACGGGATTGCTGGTATACAAGACGCATAACTACAAAATAATGCCGCGAAATCAAACTTATCTAGAAACTCCTGATAAAGCTCTTCTAAGGTACAAAGGTCTTCTTTCGGGATCGGATCAATAATACTATATGTCTTTCCCTTTTCGAACCTTATCATCCCGTCCCTGAATAGTGTTGATTTTGGATTCTTGCCGTCTAAATTCCAGTCTTCGTTTGCCTTGTCTTGCCATCTCTTTATGGGTCCAAAAAATTTTGCCTCCGATGGTAAATTAATTTGCGATTTTGCATTAGCCTTCAGTATTATTACATACGGAGTTGTGAATTGTTGGATAACCTCAAACATATTCTCTCTCGGTGCTCCCAGAAGCTCTTCAAAATCCTCTAAACATATTCTTGCGTCCTCAATTGCCGCCTTATATAAATCGTCCAAATTCATCAAATAATTCATTGTTCGTGGATTATTCCACGGATGTTTCTTGTGCATATTTTTTGTGGCTCGCTGAAGAATCTTTTGCACTTCAAATTCTCCAGGCTTCTTATATGTGATCATGACAGGAACTACACCGGCACGATCCTCAACCGTCTTAAGCGGTTTTTTAGAGACCTTTCTCTCCATCAATACCTCTTCAAAAGTAATCTCTATCTCGTCACCCATCTTTGGGTTGGAGTATCCGTTAGCTCTTAGGATTGTTTTAAGGGCAGTGAAAGCCTCCTTAAGATTATCGGCTTCCTTCTTAAAATCAATTTGAGGGCGCATGCGGCCGCCTTTAATCCTCCACGTCCAAAGGTCCGCGCTATATTTCAAAAACAGATCTCTTATTTTCTCAATTTTGTCTTCCATATACCTTGGTTCATATGTGACCGTCGATGGAAGGCTTTCCCTTCTTATATCCATCGATGCCAATGCTGCCTGAAATGCTCTTTCCTGCTTCCTACTGACTCTGTCTCCGAATCCACTCAATTGCTTGAGAGCTTCCGCCTCTGCGTCGCGAGCGTACTTTTTTGCCATCCCGAAAGCTGCTCCGACGCCCTTCTTTACTGCTTCGGTTTTGTTTTCTGACACCCAATCAATGCCCTCTGTTACTGCCTTTCCTGCGTTATTAACTGCATCGATGGCGTCGTTTGCTCTATCGTGGGCGGCCGAAGCTAGCTCTTCAGCCATTTCATCAGCTGCAGAAACCGCTTCAATAATCCGCTTACCAGTTTCTCTTATTTCCCCAATTAGTGCCCCAAGAGTCATAGCTTGAGTTGGCCCAGGAGGATAAGTAACTTGGTCTAGCATCTTCTTGTTGACTCTTATTGTAAACTTAAATTTTGAATTTGGTCTCCTAGTTGGGCTATGAATTTTGTGGATAGAGGCAAATATAGTCCATGCGCCTTCTTTCAAATCCTGACCAAATAAAACGTCTACAGGTGTGTCTTGACCCGCCAAAGCCACGTTTACAGCCAACGGTTGTTGCTTTATCGTTAACGTATATTCTTTGTCTTTCGGAATAGCCGTTGTTTCTATTCTATTCTGGTAATATAACACAGGCGCATAAACATTGTGAGACGACTTGCTCCCCTTCACTACCCAAGAAGTGTATTTCCCATAATGGTCAAAGATCTTCTCTGTCCCTTCTCGCAAAGCAATCTCGGACTGCTTTCTTAAGAAGTTCTCGTAAGATCCTTCACGAGTGGAATTGATATCTCTTCTGGTTGCGTTAGAGAACCATGTACAGTAATAGTAATCAGGATCCTCCCACGGATCAGACTTAACGTCTCCGGGCTCTCGCTCTCCCAATATTGCTAGAGGGTCAGCGGCTGTTCCCCTAATCGACCCTTGAATGTCCCCTAGTTCATCTAAAACCTCTGCAACCGCAGATGCTAGCCCCTGCCTCTTCATAATAATATAGGATAAAGTGTCTACTCTCCCGCGTTGAGTGATCCACAACGGTGACTCAACAAAGTGCGGGTCATGAAAATCCGTAGTATATTCACCCTCGCCTGGTTCTAGTCCCAGAATATCCTTGCTGTTGTCCTGTTGCCACTTCTGTAATCTCTTCTTTGTTTCCTCATCGAAGATGTCGCCGGATGAAAACGGTAATCCCAAGAATTTTTTGATAACTAAAACTTGAATACTTTTATCGTTCTTTTTAATCGGCAGTTTAAATTCTAGACTTCTCTGTTTAGAATCAACAATGATGAATCTTTTTGTTGCCAATATTGACTGCTTCTTGCCTAATATTTCTTGTATCTCTTTGTCTGATTCGTCATAAAGTTCTTGAAGTTGAGCTTGTAGTTGCTCTCCTAAAATTTTATGTGGTTCGACTAGTTCACGCTGTTCTTCCACTTTGGAAATTATGCTGGCGCGTGCCTCACCGTCGGGTTCTCTATTCGCCCTAGATACAATGTTGTCCAGTTTTCCAATGATCTCACGAACCTTCTTCAATATTCCGGCTTCAAGAGGGTCATCTGCCATAGATAACTCGTCGAGTTCAATAATCAATACATCAATTTCTATTAACTCTTCTTCCAACCTAGCCATCACTACATCGTTTCTATGAGCCTGACTCGTAGCTCGCGAAGGAATTCTGATTCTATTTTCTGGTATGAAAGTCTTGGATGTTTGCTGAGAGCCGGTATATCGATTCGGTTCTTCATATACGACATTAATTGATTCAACATGATCCCACGCCTCACTTATCGGAGATCGCCTAATGGTTATCATGGATATTCCGTAAGCAGCATACTCGGGACTAATTTGACGAGCTGTTTGTCCTCCGTCTAAATCAGCCTGTGACTCGTTGTAATAGTGAATCAGCCTTTCAATTTCTGCTTCTTGTGGCCACCTCACCAATTCTCCTGGTTGCGTGCCACCTGTGCTGCCTTCTGGTGCCCTGTAATCTACCTCATCGTATTCTTCTACGTAGTTTGCTTCCGGGATGCCTTCTCCAGAATTAAATATCTCGGTGATGTTCGTCCACCTATCCGTTATTTCCTCCGATATTAATCCGGTGATGGCAGCACGGGCGGGGGCAAGAGCCCGAGCGTCTTGGAAACTATATTGTATTATTGTCTCTGGTCTTTGGGGGTTCCCCAGTGTAACGCTTAAAATCTCTACACCATATCTATCTCTAATCGCTTCGGCTTCTCTATCTCGACGGGCGTCTACGCCCGGGGTGGTCCTTATTATGTTTTCTCTTAATGAGGTCAAATCAACCAGAAGGACATCTGCTTCTCCTAAGCGTTGTCGTATTTCAGACCCTAAGTCAACTTCAAGATCCGGAGTCGCAGGTCTCTGCTCCTCTTCTCTTTCTGCAACTGCAGCTTCAATATATCCCGTTGGAGGGTCAGAATGAATCTCTCTTTCCACTGTGTTAAGAGAATCGTGGAATGCCCGGGTCTCATTGGTTGAAGAATTAACTCCACCATAAACGTTACTAGTGGAATAACTTTTAACAACAATCGGGGGTTGACGACGCACTTGACCGGTCACCTGATTGATAATAGGGTCGGGAGAATACACAAATTCCGTTTCCAACACTAAGCGAAGACCATCTGCGCCTGGAAATGCTGGGTTTTCTGGCAAGATGTCAACATAATCGTGTCTCTGTAAAGGATAATTCCGGTCGTCATCAAATTGCTGATGGGAGAAGTGAGTAAGTCTTTGCTCTTCGGACGGAATACCGTCTTCCAACATAAACCCTTCTCTTCCCAATAAGCTAAATTGTCTTACAAAATTTGCTTCTTGCTCTTGTCTTGTATAACTCATATTTTTATCTTCCAAAAATTAATTAACATTATTCCACTTACTCTTTATGCGCTTTGCTCCATTGGGACGTAAATAATTTTGACGCCATCGTGTAATATCCCACTTCCCAGCACCGTTAGAAAATGTGTCAACACTTGCCAATTTAGTTATCTGCGGTGGTATGAAGAAAGCTGGACCCGGTGCCGGGGTTGTGGGTAAACCAAAAAATGGAGAGAGATGAACGTGGGAACTCAACAATACGTTCGTTATGGCTAAATTTTCGAGAATAGACTGAACCGCCCCCACCGTCTCACTGACTATCACTCCCAAGTCAAAAAGACAATCAGCCATATTATCTCCCAGAACCATTGGTTGCAGCCCCGACCCTGGCCATTTACCGTTTCCTGCTATTATATCTACTCCGCGACGAATGGTCATCTGACCACCTTGAGAATTATATCCGTCAACTCCCGTAACCAATTTAATGCCCTCTCTTGCTATCACTCTTATCCCGTCTGCCTTAAGGGCAATGGCGGATCTTGGATTAGTGTCCTTCCTGTTTGGCTTCTCTTCATTGTTCCCAATTGACCCGCGATTTAATTTAAAGTTTTGGTCAACAAGAGTTTTCTGACTAAGATATATTCTAGCCGCGTCCATCGACGGGATCCTATTCCCACTTTCATCATGGGGGTTATAGGCAACATTGAAAATTGGATCCACATAGACCAAATTTCCTTTTTTATCCACCGTCTTTGGGGTCGGACTCATACGACCGGCAACAATGTCTATTGCTGCGCACTGAGTGTTTCCTTTCCCTCCAAATCCGCTTTTCAAACTATCTGTCCTATCTCTTCCTAGAACAATCCAAGAATTATACCTGTTTTTAAGCACGACATCCACCGGGGCTTTCCGGTATGTCGGGACAGGGTCCAACAAGTGGTCACCATAAGCCCCTTGATTTGATGCCTTTAGTGATTTTGGTAGTTTATCATAATTTTCTTTTTCTTTTTTTGTTAATCCAGACCTCTGTATTGCTCTTTTTACTTTTGGAACAACCGGCTTTAGTTCTATTCCCTCATCGTGGGGTGTCTCCTCTGCCACCGTTTCTGAAACGTCGGTGCCTTTATCTGCCCTGACGGGCTCATTTGCATCCACCTTTGCCTGAACCGGATCACATTTATCGCCGTCAGCAGGAAGAGGTTTGTCCCCGAGATGATAGGTATTCCCTCGGACGTTCACCATTCTTTCTTCTATGTTTTCTTTTAATGCTTTTTCCTTATCTTCTTTGCACTTGGCACGCTTGGCCTCTTCTTGGGCGTTGGGAACATTCGCTTGCCCCGCAGGAGGAGCAGAAAAGTCGCTGCCAACTACAAGAAAATCCCTAGCAAGACGGTCGCCATATAATCGCAGTTGAGATGCCTTTTGCTCAGTGGTGGCATCCGGAGAAATCCTAAATTCCGGGAGTTCCAACCGAACCTGCGGAAGGCTCTCCACTTCCACCTCTTTTGATGCCTTTGCCTTTGCGAGAGATTCTGCATCGGCGAGAGCAAGATCCATCTCCGCAAGTGTTATCTCCATCTCGCCTTCCGTACTCGTTGGTGGAGTACCAATTTTGTCTGGATTTATATCGCGATCTACAACTGTATGACCTTCTAGAACAATTGTGCCGTCCTTCTTTGTTACCGGCGTCGGTTTTGTTAAGTCTCCCCTTTGTTGTAATATTTCATCAAGAGTTTTCCCGTCCTCTAAGGAAGGTGGTGGCTCTTCATTGGTTGGTGGAGGTGGCGGTCTTTCGTCCGTGCCGGAAATTCCCTCTGTTGTAAATTCAAAGTCTCTGTATTCCTTCGTTAACCAGTCCTTTGCGACATCAACCCCTTTACTATTCGGAGCGTGTTCGATAACCTTTTGTCTTAAAATAGCACCGTTTACACTATCAAATACTACAACTTTGATATTTGCATTTTTCTCATTTTTTATATGGGCTTTTACAATTGCTACCATGTTTATAATCTCGTCTTTATGATACTATCTTCTTGCTTTTAGTCTTCCAGGTGCTTCCTACATAATATGTTCTAGAGAAGATTTCGTGATTCTTGGCACCGGCACCCCATTTTTCGTTTAAGATCTGTTTACTGGAATATAACTTCAACGCATCTTCTAAAAACGTTGTTTTCATGGTTATTAACCCAACGTTAGACTGGAAATGCCACCACTCCAATCCTCCGAATTCGTTGCCCCTCATTGTATGCTGCCTAGAATAAATCCCAGTAAACCCATGTTTTGCAGCTAATTCTGTAAAATTAAACATTCTCTTTTTAATCTTCTTGGAGTGCATTGTGGTTTTGCCTCCGCCAAGCTTTTTGCAAAACCACGCTATTATTTCAACTTCTGGCACACTCATAGTTGCCCCGGGGCTTGTTTCATCCGCAACACACCAAATATTCCAAGCTTGTCGCCTTACTCGAATTTTATCATTATTGCCCCAAGCACTTTGTGCAAAATACGGGTCGTTACTGGTTTGAAAACAACTGTAAGGTGACATGTCAAATGCTCTCCCTAACTTATGATGAGAAAAGAGAGCAGCATTTCTGCTCTTCGCCGGATCTGCCAAATGTCGCTTCCCCCCTGCACTAGTTATAATACCTCCCATGGCATGAACTTCTTTATAGAGAGCTTCATAATGTTTTGACACGTCTGTTCTCAACGAGGTATAATCTTTTCCGACTTTCGCCCTTTTCTTGTTCCCCCTTGGATAAAATTTATCAGCTGGAGGTTTTTCCCATTTACTTCGTTCCCCTGTGTCATCAAATTTTAAATCTGATGGCACCGTCGCACGCCCATCCGGTGAGTTATATGCTGCAGCTGCTCCGGAAGCACCTCCACTATTATCATGAACGCCCGTTGTCGGAGCCTGAGAATGTGGCGTGGGATTGTTTGTTTTATAAAATATTCCGAACATTGATAACTCTTTGTCTGTTATTTCGACCATGCATGGTTGGCCCTGCCAAGTTGCGGCATCTTTACTTTCGCCAAAGGTATAAAATCTCGGAAAATCTCGCAGCCTATCTTCATCATTATCGTCTTTCGGCAACATTAAAGAAGAAGCTCTTCCTCCCGTTGGAGCAGCATAAACTAATAGAATATTTTTCTTTTTTCCCAACTCGGAAGGCGTTAATCCAGAAGCACTCTGTGCTGCTTGAATAATCGGGTCTCTTACGTCCTCAAGTGCAACTTCTACAACTTTTAGAACTATTGCCGAGCGACGACCTGTGATGCCGTCATCTAGTCTTTTCGGGGTTAAATAATCTAAAGATCCTTCGACCGCCATTTTTATCACATCTAAATCATTTGCTAGGCCGGCGTGATCTGGACCAGAAATGGTCTTCTGTTTCGGATTCTTGTGCGCACCGTGAACTCCGTAATCTGGGTTGAGAAAATTTTCGTCGGGATCAGGCATCTTCTTTTTTCCCGGAAACTTTTTCTTGTTCTTGGATTAGGTCAAATAAATTATCTTTTTCTTCTTCAGATATTTTTTCATCAGCTGCTGTTCTTCTGTGCATTAGTGCTGCCAACTTAACCAACTGCTCATTTGATCTTTGTAGTGTCTCCACATATTTAGCAGCGATAATACCGGCTTCTTTGTGCCGGTCTTCTGATACCATCATATATTTCATTAGATGGGTTAAAAGAGTTTTTGTTACCGCTCTGTCTTCGCTTATGTTGCCAAGAGATTTTTCAATAAATTCTTGTAATTTAAGTTCGCTCATAGTACTAATAAGTAGATATTAAAGACAAATTATTTCTTTTCATATTCTCCCCGGTCCCACTTGAGCTTAAAGATTCTATATTTTAAACGAAGTTTATTTAAATTATTGACAATTTGCTTTGTGTTGAGACCGGTTATTTCTCTGAGGTATAGATATATTGCTTTTTTATTGAAGATCTCTATTTGGTCGGCACTTGTTAGCAGCACCTTTACTGCTTCCACGACCTTCCTTTCGTTTTCCTTAAGATCTACTCTGTGCCATCGGTCGACCTCAAACAACAAAGATTGCCAGAATTCGGCTTGTTCTCTTGTGTTGATATATACTTCTTCATTAGTTATAAGATCTTCGTGAATCGACTCTTTTACTAGATCTTCATAGCTAACTTCTTTTTTGTTTTTAGCTGAATTCTTTTTTAGCTTATGGATAAACCAGTGCTTTGTAACAACACTAAAATAGGAGAACGCTTTAGACCCCTTTGTCGGATCGTATTTATCCAATATTGTGGTAAGCCAAATTTTACACTCTTCCTTGAGAGGATCTATATTTGGTAACGTAGTAAACTTATAAGTATAAGTTATTTTCTCGACCATTTCATGAAATGCAGGTTGTATATAGTCGATATACAAACGTGTTCTAATTTTGTTATCATTAGTTTTTGCATATTCTACAATGGCATTTTCATGAACTTTGGTAAAATAATAATTTTTAGTTCGTGCGCGGCGTTTCTGCTTTCTCTTCGTAGTCTCCAAAACCTATATCCTCTTCTAATTCTGTATCGTCTACAACAAGAGCGTAAATATCCTCATGTTTGTCTAGTTCTTCTAGAATGACTTTTGTGTGATCCATCAAAGATCGCAAGGAAGTGTCTCCATAAAACATTTCAGACTCATGTAGAGTCTCAACATGAGCCTGGAATACGGTAAACCCTTCTTGTAAAGAATTCATGTTGCTTGCCACCACCAACAATCTTCTGGCACACCGAATAGCATAAGGCACTATAATGATGTTCACCACAAGAGAAAGGATCAATATAATATTTAATAATTCCATCTTATTTATATTCCACCTTTGAAGATTTTTTATCATTACGCAAATCTAAAGACGCATCTTTAATATATTGCTTCACGATATCTCCAGTCTTCGCCGCCTTCTCTACCACCTTGTCCCCAATAGGTGCCGGTATTCTAGTTACCTCTTTCTCAGAATTGCACAATAAACACTCTTCTTGAATGTGGCTCATAGAGTGTGCCACTTCAAAAATTTCTTCGCATTCTTCACACCTATAGACGTACCTGGGCACTAATCGCTTCCAACCGTACTTGTTGTTTCGTTGTCAAATATTTCTAACTCTTCCTCTGTCTCGTCGAACAAAGTCTCAGATTCAAAGTGGACCGCTGGTGGGTTCGTCACCACTAATTCCTCGTTTTGATTTATTTGAAAATCGAATTCTCTTAGGATGGGAACAATATCCACCTGCTCCATAAGAGATTTTTGTAGGGCCATCATTACAGCACCCAATGCTTGATCAGAAATTTTCATTTTATTCCTCCTTGTCAATTTCTTTTACTACTGCACGACCAATGAGATTTTCCCAATCCCTTTCCGGTCGTACCTCTAGATTTGTTTGCCATGCAGCCTTAACCACATTAGCGTTAACTCCGCAATCGTCTGCAAAAGAAATAAACGCATTTATGTCTTTTGGAAAACAACTCCCACCGAATCCCAGCCTACCATCAGGTCCGGGCACGTTCAAGTGTGAGTCGCCGACGCGGCCGTCAGCAGCGAAGCCAGCCAAAGCATCGCTCCAATTAACTCTGGCTTTTTGGCATATTAATTTCATTTCGTTTGCGAATGCAACCTTCACGGAGAAGAATACGTTATTAAAATATTTTACAAACTCTGCTGTGTTGTAATCCATCTCCATAATGTTGCAATGCTTAAATCTTAATCTGTACAATTTTGCTACTTTTTCAGTATTTTCTGGAAGACCTCCGAGAACAATTCTTGCTTGATTTAAGAAATCATATTTGGCATGCCTCTCTGTCAAAAATTCGGGATTAAAAACTAAATTTAGATTTTTAAACTCTTCGGAGAATGCCTCTGTAGTCCCAGGTATAACAGTTGATTTAATGACGACAACATTGTCGTTGCGTGTGCTGACGCGAGATATGTTGTTCAAAACAGACCGAACAATACTCAAACTTATTGATCCGTCCTTATTCATCGGTGTGGGCACGGATACAAAAACCACATCTGATCCGTTGACAGTCTCTTCAAGAGTATTCATGCTACGTAAAGGATCGATATCGTATATGTGCACAGGTAAAACCGGGACAAACCCAAACCCTATTGCTTGCCCGACGAACCCGTTGCCGATGACGCCCACTGCTTTAATCTTGCTCATTTAAAATCCCCGTAAAACACTCTGCTATTCCTCTTGTTATGTCTACTTCTGGTGCCCATCCTAGATCCATAAGTGGTCGCACATTCGCCTTAGTTAGCCTCACATCACCAGGACGATCTTCTATGTAATCAAATTTTAAGTCCGGTAAAGACTTCAGTACCAGTTCTTTCATCTCGTTTAGCGAAATATTATTACCAGTGCCAACATCATAAACATTCCCACTGACTTTTTTTATGTTCTCCATGCAAAATATATTAGCAGAAACAACATCGGAAACATGCGCCATGTCTCTACGCTGATTTCCGTCGCCGGTTATATAAGGCGTTGTCCCCTCTTTGATATATCTTCTCCAGTTTGCAACGCACGTGGCATACGGTCCGTCCGCGATTTGGTCCACAGAGTAAACATTGAAATATCTAAGAGCGACTGTGTCGACCCCATAGAGCTTGCTGTATAACAATGTTTCTAACTCTCCCACATACTTTGACAACGCATAAGGACTCTCGGGACCTTCACCATTGCCCACCACGGAAGAAGAACTGGAATACACAACTTTTGCCCCTACTTTCTTGGCAAATTCCAGAACCAAAGAAGTGGAGTGAACGTTGTTGTGCATAACCTCTACAGGGTTTTCAATGCTGTATACAACTCTTGGTATGGCAGCTAAATGAAAAATTACATCCGGATTAAATCTAAAATGTTTTTCCTGAAAACCATCCAATATATCTTCACCAATTTTCAAATCTATTCCCATGACGCTGTGTCCTAGAGAGTTTAGCTTCCAAAATAAATGATTGCCGATATATCCTTTATGTCCGGTCACTAATAGGTTCACTAAATGTACCCCGCCTTTTTTAGCTCCTCATTAAAGATATTTAATTGGTCATCAGTGCAAAGATCCTTATATGCTTCTAGATTCTTTCCTATTGAAACTTCCGAAAGCTTTCTTTTTCCATAATCACTTTCTTGCTTCCCGGCTCGGCCGGTGACGGAAACATTCCAATCATATATCCAATCTTTGACGAAGTCAGGATAGTCTGAAAAATGAGCACTTCGTTCTAGTCCGAAAACATTCATCATATTTTCCTGAATATTGTTTGGAAACCTTATTATGTCTTCGTACTTAATCTCCATGTCTATGATGTCAGAATATTGCTCTCTCTGTATCATCGATGATATCCATCTTTCTGGTTTGACATACTCGCCATCCGATAAAACAACATCTCTTCCATCTCGGACTACGTTTATAATCCCTATATCGTTCTGCCTTACCCACCTAAGCTGGTCCTCAAATTCTGGAGCGGGAACGTTGCTAAGGATAAACGGTGGTAGTCTCTTTCCTATCAAGAATTTTTTATCTGTCTCCGTGTTCAGAAACTCGTTTAGTGTCAACTCGTGACCGTTAAACCCCGTCCTGTACAAAACCTCGGCATTTTTAAATGCAAAACACATTCTCAACAAGAGAGTAGTGCCAGACTTTGCACATCCGGTTATGAATATTCTCTTTGCCATTATACTTCCCAGGTCTTATATTCCGGTTGTTTTGTTTTGTTGGTGTTATGCATTCTATATCTATAGAACGGAATCTTTAGATGATGAATCTTGTAGTCGTCACCTAGCCTCTTCTTTAACTCTTCTTCTTCTCGATGTCTCATTTTGGGATTGTATCCTCCAAGAGATAAAAACAGATCTCTACGATACATTATACCACAAGATATGTTTTCATTTTCAGCATATTTTCTTTCAATGGTATTTTCGTATTCATCAACCATCAAATAATCAGAAGAAACACAAAATGCGTCATGATTGGACTCTAAATACTTTTTCATAATATAGGACATATCTTTGTTTATGTAGTCGTCAGCATCAACACGAAAAAAGAATTGACCCCTAGCATTCTCAATTCCCAAATTTGCTGCAGCTGCGACGCCTGAATTCTTTGGTGTCTTGAACAGCCTTACATGCTCTGCGAAAGGTCTTATCATATCGAAGGAATTGTCGGTACTGCAATCATCGACTACAATAACTTCATATATTGCCCTTTCTTGTTTCAGGCAACTCCTCAAGCATCGCGAAATAAATTTTCCATAGTTATAGTTTGTTATAATTATCGATATATCTGGTACCATCATTTGCTCCTTAATATCTCTAGTTCTTTAATTAGATCCTTGAATTGCTTAAGAGATTTTTGGTCAAAGGATCCTAAATGACCGCCTTCAAATTTTGATTGTGCCAAAGGATTTTCACTATAATGCTTTTCTAATATTTTTGCTCCCCTAAAATAAGCCTGTAGCGCAGGAGCTATTCCAATTGCATGATCACTATATCCATGATAGGAATATCTTGAAAATTCTTCCGGCATTGCTTTTAATGCCGGGTCATGCAAGAATGTCGGATATTTAGACACACAAAATAAATAACTTATTTTTTCTCCTAAACCAAATGGCCATTCTCCCTTGGCACAATGACCGGTCGATATAATCGTGGGTTTGTTTTCCTTTAATATTGCTTCGCATAATACTGGATTTTGCTTTGCTGTTCTTGACGCTATCTTGTATCTCTTAATACCCAACGATTTTATCCAGTCGAATCTTTCCATATCAAAAGGAGTTGCCATTAGAGGGATCCCAAGATTCACGCAGAAATCATTAAGACTTGCAAAAGTTTCAAAATCAATATCTCTATACTTCTTCTCTGTGCTTCCAAAGAACTTTTCAGAGTCCATCAATTGAACTTTAACCACGTCTGCGCCAGCAGTCCAAGCATTCAAGCTCATCCTTTTTAATTCGCTTAAAGATCCGTGGTGTTGGTTACAAAGATCAACTATTATTTCCATTTAAATATTCCTTTAGCACGTGTGGTGTTTTATATCTTATCTCTAGCATTATACCATAATCCATATCTTTATTTTGATAAAGTTTGCCTCGGTTACCATATTGGCTAAGAGGGTGTGCCTCAACAGAGTCATCTAATATATTATACACACTTTCTTCTAAAATGTCAAATCCAGTAGCACAAGTTTTCATAAATATATCATCCGGAGAGTCTGTTACTTTCAGATCTTTTGTTATTGCTTGTGATATAATATCCCCTCCGTCTATCGAAGAATCTATATAATGCAAAGTCGCGCCAAGTAATTCAGGTCTACGCTCATACAGAGCCCAATAAGGACTGTCGACGCCACGATGATGTTGCACTAATCCCGTATGTATGTTTATACATCCTCTTCTTGGTATTCTAAATATGTTTTCTTTTAAGAGAGGTGCCCCAAAAACAAAACAAACTTCCGGGCGGACATCCGTAATCAATTCTGCCATTCTTTTAGAGTTTAATTGCACAGGCGTGCATTCCACGATGTTCACCCTAATGGGATCCTTTTTCCCCCCAAATGCTAATTGCTCTGAACAATAAAACTGAGAGTTTCCCTTTTTCTTTTCCACGACAATAACAAGGGACAAGTTTACTTTTTTCTGAAGCCTGTTTATAAACTCCCTATGCCTGGGTTGATTAGATGTTATCGCGATATAGCTCATATCTTTATCGGTGCCTTTCCAATTCTAGTAAAAGCCTCACCTCTTCTTGCGCCTATTGAATATCCACGGACCTTTGACAAGCCCTCGATGTACTCCATTATTCCCGGCAATATGCCAGACTGAGAAAGATATTCTTCCATTGCCAACCATTTCCATTCATAAGTGTCCGTAATATCAACAACAATATCCGGATTTGAATGTGGGTCCGTAATTTCAAAAGACCACAAGTCCTTTATCGTGTGGACTTCTCCTAATTCTTCTAGAATGTTCTCCGAAGCCTTCCAGCATGCTTCCTCAACTATTGCAGAAGTCCTCTTATGGTCGCGATGCTTACACACACTATTGTGCGTTACAACTAACTCAGGTTTTATTTCTCTTATTTTCTGTATGACTTTGTGAAAAGTAGATTGGCGATTAACCACTTTTTGACATGGTATGCTTAAGTTGTGGAGACGATATACTCCTAATATTTTTGCCGCCTTTTTAGATTCACCTATTCTTGTTTCTACAATGTTATCGCCATCAGTACTCTGCTCAACTCCCGTATCTCCGTTTGTCATGAAGCATACGTGAATCTGACCGCCGTTGTCCGCCCATTTTCTAATGGTACCTCCACATCCGATTGTTTCATCATCATGGTGGGCCGCGAATATCAATACTCTTTTAGGTGTTTTTATCATTTTTATTACCCCTCTTTTCTATAAATTTAACATCTTCAATTGTATGAACATCGTGAACATCACAAATAAATGCTCCAGTTTTCGTACTCAAGTCCCTCTGATAAACATACCAATTCTTCATTATTCTAAATGCCGCGTTCATCATCAACTCGCCATCAACACTCATCAACTCATTTCTATCGTTAATAATGAATGCCTCAATGGCGTTATCTAGCGTTTCTCCTGTAATTTCTGGGGAGTTTGCCTGAAGGGACACAACAATCTCTGGTTTGAAGTGCCTTCTCTCTATAAAGCTAGCTGCATCTCTGATGGCTTCCATCTTGTATACGTGATCTTGTGCATGCCTCGGATCCCTATCATGAACCTTGGCACCACACTCTAGTGCGATATTTTTTATCTCTTCGTCTTCAGTGGTGACCCACACATCAGTAATATGTTCACTTTCCTTTGCTGCCTTGATTGCCCAATATAACATTGGCTTGCCCCAAATAGGATATATGTTTTTACGCTCTAGTCTTTTCGAACCGCCGCGAGCGGGGATTATTGCAACAACTTTGGGTTTTTTGGCTTCGACCATATCTGCCAGTCCTATCATGAGTCCTTCTATCATAACGTTTTATAATAACACATCAAGTATTCTTTTGCAAGAATCTTTATGATCAAAAAGGTGATTCTGTCTCGCCTTCCTGAATTCTTCCTTAAGGTCTGCAGATGTTAAATATTTAATGGCCGCTTGGAGTTGTCCTTCGGTAAAATCAGTTTTCAACTGAATGCAATAATTATAATTGTACAAGTAATCATGCGTCACCCTAAACTTCTTTTTGTTTCCGTTTCTCACGCTCGGCTTAATATCAAAGTTTATAAGCGGAACATTGTGCATCACACATTCTTCTATAGTGGTTGATCCAAAATTAATGACAAGCTTAGAGGTTTCTAAAAGTTCTTGTGTAGTGTGAGGAAACCATGATCGATCTTCTAGGTGGCGACCACCATTTTTCTTTAGCATCTCTTTGTGTTTTCTTGGAATAGGGTCTTTGCCTCTGGTTTTAGCCAAAACTCTGAATCCTGATTTCAGCAAGAATTTCAAGAGTTTCTCCATGTTGATTCTGCCCAAATCTCTATTTTTTGGCCAGACCAAAAGAACATTGTTTGTATCTTGTAGTTTGTTGTTTTTAAGTGCCTCTTCTTCGGTGAAAGAAGCATCATATTTCGGAATACCGAGATAAAGGTTATTCCCTTCAGTACATCTATAATATTTTGCACAAAACTCGCTAGGCATAAGAATATAGTCTGCCACTTCTTTATAAAAGTTGTTATAACTTTCTACAAAATCTGTCTGATAAGTGCATACAACTTTTTTTGTACTAGGAGTTTTTTTTAGAATTTCGATCCCCCATCTGTTTTCGCTGGAAAATAAAACTCCTGTACATTTCTTAGCCTCTCCGAATGGTCTGATTTCAATGTTGTGCTTTTTGGCCAAATCTTTTATTTTATCCATATAGAGAAGTGGACAATTATATTTCTGTGAAGATGCAATATAAAAGACAGATTTCAACCCCCTGTTGTTGCCTTCCAGCACGAGAGGCATCCAATACCTAAGATGGGTCATCTCCCTGAGAATGAATCCAATCTCACTCACGTCTCAACCCTTCTAGGAACTCTTGGATTAACTTATCGAAGATCTTTCGGTCTTTGTCTTCCAAATAACCCTCTTCCAAATAGTATTTTATCAAACCATCGCCAAACAGTGAGGAAAATTTCTTGCACACTTCAGCCTGATCAGGTTTTACTTTCCACTTGTTCAAAAAGGAAGAGTCTTCTTTCCTAATATAATTGTATTCTCCTGGGCCCAAACACGGGCCATGTCGATGGCAACATAAGACCTCTTCGAATCTTTCGCCGCGGACGTGTACTTCTTTTCTTATTACTTTTTCAGTCCCACAAACATTGCATTTATCTAGAACTTTCAAATCCTCATTTTTTACAACAGGGACATCCAAACATTTAAAGATTCTTTCTAGTTCGAAATCAATATCGTTGAAAAAATGTTCAAAACTTATTATATGATCTGTTCCCGATCTAAACGTTTGAGCCAATTCAAATAGCGAAGACATGAATGTATTCTTAAACCACTCAAACACCCTGTCATCCGAAACTGTCTTACCATATCTTCTTTCTCCATATTCTTTCCATTTCTTTATCCAAGTATAGTAAAAAGAAACAGGATTTCTGAAAATGTACAATATGGGAATATCCGGATGAAAAGTTCTATGGTAATTTATCATTTTGAGTGGTGGCTTGTTGAGGATAATCCACTTACTTTCTTGAGAATTGATTTTCTTTATAGGAAACAATTGTTCGTCTCGGAATGAAGGCATCTCACCTTGAGACAAATATCTCTTTAAATCACCCTTAGTTGATCCGCCCTGGCTGCGGAAGGCACCCTCAGTAAGAGTAACTAAATTCTTGTGCCCTTGCAATTTGTGCAAAACAAGATGAGACCCTATGCCGCCGGATGCCGTTATTAATGCTGCTATCTTTGGTTTCACCCTATAGTCCCCTCTATAATCTTAATGTATTTTGTGTAAAATGAGGCGTGATCCGATACCGCCACTGGCTGTTATTAGTGCAGAAAACTTAAATTTGTTCATTTAGTTAAATCCTTTTCAAATAAATCAAAGTATTGGTTCAGACAAGACTCCCAATCTGTTGGTTGCATCTTATTTTGTTTATATTTTTTCGAAGTAATTATCGACAACAACTCTTCTATATCTTTAAAGACCATGTCCTCTCCTGCAAATTCAATACAGCCGCCGCCTTCGGCGTGCACATAAGTTGGTATTTTACAAGCTAAGCTTTCTAGTATATGGTTCGGTCCAGGGTCGAATCGAGATGCACTAATATATAAATCATATTTTCCAAGTTCTTTTCCTAGCTCTTCTCCGAAAATTGGCGGCACAACCTTGGTGTTCTTAAAGGTCCCTATCTCTCTACCAATATAGGTGAAAGTAAAGTTTTCATTTTCACCTACAAACTTGTCTATCTCATTGTAAAAATCGAAACCTTTCATAAAATTATCCGACCAATGATGAGTTACGATGTTAATTTTGCCATTATTAATTTTTTCTCGTTTTTGAAATATGTCCAGATCTACACCGTTGTAAATGGCTGAGTAATTTTTGCATTTCCACCCTTTTGTTAAATGATAGTTTTGCATCCAATTGGACACGAACACAGTATAGTCTAGCCACTCACTACAAGATAATAAAAGAGCATCCATAAAGTCAGTATTCTTTCTAGCATCGCATTCATTAATTCTTTGTACTAGTTTTGTATTTTTGCAAAATTTACGATAATGAATCGCTTCATTGATCCCTATTCCAACTTTTGCGCTTGGCCGAGGGTCTTGTAAGAATATTAAATCTATATTATCCTCAAAAGTATTCGTTATCTTGTGACCCCGGCTTGTACCGATTTCATAAAAAGCTTTAACAAATTTATTCCCCCCTCCCCATGGGCCATTCACTACTTGTCTATTAATCAGAATCTTCATAGGCGTGGATATCAACAAACTGGAACACCATTAACGTTTTGTGGATTTTCTGGTTTTATCCAATTGCCTTGAGAGTCTATTGGCAAATTCCAACCCAGGGCCTCGGAAACATCCTCTATGGACACTGGAATTTCGTTATTCTTGTGTTTTTCCAACAATTCTTGATATTCATGGATCTTATAATACTTTATTTTCTCATCATCACCGGGTGGGGCCCAATAATCACCGTATCTAGTCATTCCTCTGATTCTTGCGTTCTCTCCCTTTTCGTTGAAGATGCCAACCGAAACAGGGATTATCGGGGCACTATAAAAGACAGTCATTGAATTTTCTCTCAATAATCTTTCTGCTTTTTTCAACATCTTTGTCTCGGAATCTTCACCACCCTCGTGAGACAAATTGTCTACATCCCAAGGATAAATCAAATCTAACAACTTCTTTGTGACCATACAATTCATTGCGCCCATTACGGGATTTCGATTATAGTGATACAGGAATTTAAAATCACTACTACCCAGGGCATTTGAGTATGTACCTGACGCGTTCCTAACCCTTCTCTGAGCGTCGAAAGAGATACACCCAGTAGTGTCTTCGTAGTTTTCAAAAAAATCAACATATTCTTTTAACCAACCACCCTTGATGATAAATTGAAAATCTGCCGGAATAGGGGCAATATATTTGCCAGTTGCATTTTCAGATACAATATTTAGTGCCTTTGCATACTCGTTTGATGGGTCTCTTTGCTTCTGTCTAAAAACTCGAAACCCCCTCTCCCTCAAGTCTTCTAAATATTCATCTGTGCCGTCTTCTGTAGATGCATTGTCAACAACTATAATTTCCTTATTTGTGTAATCTTCGGTGCACTGCAAGAACGATTCCAAGCAACTCCTCAAATAATGTAACCTATTACAATTAATAAATGCAAAGGTTACTTTTGGCATTGTTTCCGACATATCAGCCTTCCTCCTCGGGATTCTCAGCTTCTATTTCGTTTATGTCGATGGCTTCGCCAGTGGTCGGGTTATAAAAGTTTAATTCGCCGGATCTATATATGAGAATTGGCTCTCTGCCAGGACAAACAGCGTCGGTCGATACCCATTCCGGGTTATTCTCTAAAAATTCGTCAATGGCAGGTTTGGTGCCTTTTTTATCTGAGTGTTCAGTTCCTTCTCTTTGGGTAACAAATTCATTGTTTTCATATTCTTTAAAATCTGCGAAGTACTCGTCCTCAGTTCCCCACTTATTTGAGTAATCATCAAAAACGACAAACCCGCCAGGTTTGAGAAGATCTGGAACGCATTCCATCTCCTTTTTTACTGTATAGTAGTTATGATCACCATCTATCAACATTATGTCAAACAACCCTTGTTGTTCCGGTGCATTTTCTTTCAAATGTTCGATAAATTTTGGTAGGACAACCAAACTAGATTCCTCGTAAAAGACTACATTCTGAGCCTCTGTAAGGTCTTTCGCCATTTGCTCACATTGGACAGCAAGTTCATCACGACGTAAAACGTCTACTCCTATTAATTCAAATTTCTCGCAATGTTTGCTCATAAAACTAAGAAGAGGAATGAAAGTTTGACCCTTGTCCACCCCAATTTCTATCACTGATGATTCCTCTTTGCCTTTGATATAGTCTACTATAAAATCGTAGTACCCCCAATAAGCCATAACTAATTCTCCTTTCTTTCAAATATTTGTTTTATAACTTGAGATATTCTCTTTCCTGATTGGCCGTCCCACTTCTCTGGCTTGGAACGTTCCTTATTCTCTTCCTTTTCGATACCTAAAACCGCTGAAGTGACTTCTTCTACAGAGTCTACCAATTGGTTTGTTCCTTCCTCAATTGTTGAAGGTCTCTCGGTATTATTTCTTAAAGTTAGGCACGGGACAGACAACGCAGTTGTCTCTTCTTGTACGCCGCCGGAATCTGTCAATACTGCAAAACTGTTTTTCATCAAAGACACAAATTCGAAATACCCAACAGGGTCTATGATTTCAAGATTTGGAACCTTTAGTGCCTCTTCCAACAATCCAAATTTTCCAAAATTGTTCTTCGTTCGCGGATGCATCGGAAATATCACCTTCTTGCCAACTGATTTACATATATCTAATATTTTTCGAAGTCCGGGTTCATTATCAACATTTGATGGTCTGTGAAGTGTTGCTAGGATATAATCTTCCTTTTCAGAAGATTCCGGTAGTTTACCAAGAACACCGTATAAAGAATCAATCATAGTGTTTCCTACAAAGAATATTGAATGACGATTTATACCTTCGCTGAGAAGGTTGTGAACTGCGTCCCTTTCCGTAACAAAGTGATAATCTGATATTCTGTCCACGATCATTCTATTTATTTCTTCCGGCATTGATCTGTCGCGGCTGCGCAAGCCAGATTCAACATGTGCGACTTTAATACCCATTTTCACCGCTGCCAAAGTTGCTCCGAGAGTCGAATTGACATCGCCGTACACCACTAAAAGGTCTACTTTTTTATTCACCAAATACTTTTCAATGCCAACTATTACATCCGCGACTTGTTTCCCGTGCATTTTTGAAGAACCGACCTTAAGATTGATGTCCGGCTTTGGCATCCGCAATGCGCTAAAAAACACATCTGATAAATTTTTGTCATAATGCTGACCAGTGTGAATAAGGATTTGTCTAACCTCTGGCACCTTTTCCTTTATATTATGAATTACTGGTGCGGCTTTAATAAAATTTGGTCTTGCACCCACAACATGTACAATATTTTTAATCAATTAAGGCTTCTCCTTCTTTTATGCCTGACTCTATAGCCCATTCGTCAGCCCAGCGTTCGGCACCGTTTACTGTTATTCGTTCCATCCATACACATAAAAATCCAGCAACCTTGACCAGGAGTCCCCTTCCTTTTACTACCCGATATATCAAACCAGGAGGTCCGTGAATTTTGCAAGAATCTATAGAAACATTCCATAAAATTATTTTTCCCCACCTTGTTTCAATATATGCACCAGGATATGGAGAAGCCAATGCTCTCACATAATCTCTAATTTTTATAGCAGACCAAGATAAACTTATCTTACCATCTTTTGGCGTTCTTTTATAGTATCTTGTAACTCTAGAATCATCTTGGTGTTTTAATTCTTCTTCGCCTGCCGCAATCATAGGTATTGTTCTACGAATCATTTTTAAAGCTGTCAGATCAACTTTTTGATATGCTGTTCTAGCATCATCTCGCACTTCTATCGTAAATGGTTCAAAATCCAGCACGGCTCCGGTATCCGTTTTGGGCTCCATCACAAAAAGACTATTCCCCCACTCAACCGGTTTTCCATCACTTTCAATTATTTTCCAGTTAATGACTGCAGCACCTCTGCCTTCTGGTAGTGGAGACGGATGGATTCCTAAACAATATTTTTTTGGGATTTTTAATATATGAGGTTTGAATATTTGTGACCATCCGCATTGAATCACCACATCTGGGTTTCTTTCTTTTATCCAGTCTCCTGTTGCGTTTATATCCCCAGTCCAAAGCATATCAAAAGTGTTTTCGAAGTCTCCCAAACTATCATAATTTGATTTCTTGCGACCCTCGGTATCATTTAATCCAATTATCCCAACTATGTCAGAAATTTCTTTTAAACAATTAATAACTTTTCTTGCTAGAGGAGTGCACCCTATTACGAGCGTCTTTAGGTTTGAGATGTCAGGATTTTGTTTGCCCATCTATTTGCTATTTCCTTGTGCCCAGCATTTGTGAAGTGGACGCCGTCTACATAATGCTCCTCAATGCCGGACATGTCACAAACGTCGAGATTAAGTTCAGTAGATAGGCTCATTATAACATCATTGTATGATTTAGTCAAGTAAGAATTTTTATAATAGAGCGGAGTCATCCCAAGTCTTGGGAGAGTTGATATTATAATATGCATGCCGTGTATTTTACATATGTCAATTATTTGACGCAAGTTGTCTTCATAAATTTCCGGAGGTATTGCCTTCTGAGTGTCATTCGTGCCGATCATAATAAATGCAATATTTGCAACCTTGTGTGAAGAGCAGGCTCTCCAGGTCCTCTTGAGTAAATCAACGCTTGTCTCTCCACTTATTCCATAATTGTGGCAAATGTAAACCTCTCCCGTCTTCTCTTTCATTATTTTCGACAGTTCAATAGTTGGAGAACGAGCATATTCATCTCTGGCTCCGTAAGTTATCGAATCGCCTAAGCAAACAATCTCATTCCAGATCATAATCTATAATGCTCTTTCATCCATTGAACCGTCTCCCACACCCCCTCTTCAAGAGTGACAGTGTTTTTGTGGTCCAGGTCTCTGACAGACTTTGATGCGTCAACGTGCTTGTGCTTTGTTGTCAAAATTTCATTATGTTCTCGATAATCAACCAAAGAAGGGTCTGCTTTTGTGTACTTCACCAAAGTCTGTGCCAACAACTCAATGGTGTGCTCCTGATCTGAAGCAATATTATAAGTTTGGCCATCTATAAAATTATCAGCAATATTCGCTAAGGTCCGAACACTATCATATATGTAGGTGCTGGTTCTAGAGTGACCCTTAAACACGGTAATCGGCTTTCCATGCAAAAGATTATATGTAAAAAGACAGTTAACACTTCTGAATGGATGATACCATTCCCCGGGACCATAAGTGTTGAAGAACCTTACCAACACTGTTTCTGTGCCGAATTGGGAACGAGAGTTGTGAACCTGCATCTCGTTCACTCTTTTACTCATCGCATAATCATTCATTTGAATAATTGGAGTTTGATTTAGAACGTCTTCGTACATGATGCCTTCGTAATCACCGTAGACCTCTGAAGAAGAACAATGAACCAGTTTAAACCCGTGCTTTTCTTGGAGTCTAACAATGTGCTTCATTCCGATAACATTGGACTTCCAAACCTTTTCATAAAAGTTTTCGCCATTCCATCGTCCAAACTCTGCCGCGCAGTTATACACCAGATCTGGTTTTACATATTCGATTACTTGCTCTATCTGTCGGAATTCTCCGATGTCACAGCGGAAATAATCGTCATCTTTTACTTTGCCCATTCCGTGACCATAAGTTCGATCTGTGTGATAAAGGTCAACACCGAATACTTGATGACCCCTTATCTTCAAGATTTCTTCTAACTTGCTCCCTATCACGCCAAGGACACCAGTTACTAGAATTTTCATTTATTTCTCCTTTTAACCAAGAGACCTTGCTCATAAAAATAGAGATAATCTATCTCTGTCCCTAGAAAGCAGTTTATTGCATGTTCCGGGGTTTCACAGATCGGTTCTCTATCGTTAAAACTCGTATTAAGTAGAATTGGGACACCGCTCTTAGCGTGCCATTTTTTTATAAAGTTATAATACCACTCGTTATCGTTCTCAGTGACAGTCTGAAGTCTCGCAGATCCATTAAAATGAACAACTGCTGGAACCTCTTTTTGCTTTTCTTCTTTAAACTGAAGCACAAAGCTCATATATGGACTGTCCTTGTCTTTTTCGAACCAATTGCTAACCTCTTCCCTCAAGATGGAGGGCGCAAATGGTCGGAACCATTGACGATGCTTCACCTTTTCATTAATAATCTCTTTCATATCCTTGCTTCTAGGATCCGCCAGAATACTACGATTCCCCAAGGCGCGGCGTCCTGATTCCGAACCGCCGCCAAAGACGGCAACAATCTTTTGCTGATCCAAAAGGCTTATGACCTCTTCGTCTGTTACTTTTACAGACTCTATTTCCTCTTTTCTGTTGTTGATAGTCTTCTCAACAAGATCTGAATGGTCGCATCCCAAATAAGGTGTGAAGTTATCCTTCCATAAGATTCTTGGGTTCTCAAGAGTGTGGTGCCACACAAGCTGTGCTGCACCCAGAGTTAAACCGCCATCATGAGGGGTTGGTGTTACATATATGTTCTTGCCTGGAAACCAGTCTAACATTTTGCCCATTACTACCGAGTTTAACGAAACACCGCCTGCAAAGCACAGATTTTCAATATTCGGATGATTATCGACAAACATCTTTATTATTTCCCTCATGTACACCTCTGTAGCCGATTGAAGACCTGCAGCTAGGTCAAATTGTTCTTGCTCGCCTCTTTGTGCTATTTCGGTCCACTTCCAAAGATATGGGTGCTTGGGGTCCGTTCCAACATTGGCACCTCTTGGTTGGGTGTGGGGTTTAAAGCAGGCGGCGGCTGAGTCTGATCTCAACATCTTGTCAAAGTCTTTAAAATATTTTTTACTATCTCCCATGCAAGCCATCGCCATCACCGTTCCGGCTTGATGCCCTCTTGGCCAGCCCGACTGCAGTCCGAAGACATAACGTGTCACGCGGGTCCAAACACCACCGATGTTAACATCTCGGATTGGGAAAACATGCACAGGCTTTATCTTGTTATCTTTTCCTTCCCAGACTGTAAAAGCCGTGATAAATCCGTCTTCTGTTTCAAAGCCGCCACCATCCATTGTAAAAATCAAGGCTTTATCATGGTTGCTAGAAAAGAATGCGTTTGCTGCATGAGCTTGGTGGTGCCCTACGACATATATCTCTCCTCCATTTTGCTTTAATATTCCTTTAAGTTTGCTAAGAGACTCTGGATGATTCTCTAACTTAGAAAAAGAATAATTGGTCGCAAAATATTTAATATCTCGATGAGCTTTGTATTCATCGAACATAAATTGAACTCCATCACCGGCTGGCTCCTTTTCTCTTATATATCTTTCATATTCTGCATGGACAACTGGATGGCCATTGTCCAATATGCAAAACGAACAGTCGTGTCCCGACCAAGCACTCGCTACTTTCATTTAATCACCTTTTATAATCCTATGTGAATCGCTATCAAAATGTTGTGTAGAGAACTCAAACAACTCCGAGTCCTCCAGAGCCTCCATTTGATGTTTCAGAAGCCTGTAAACATGAAAAGAGTCTCCCGGATTCATAATCAACGTTTTACACTCGTTAATATCTCCCTTGTCTGAATATCTTACCAACAACTTTCCAGATTGCAAATAAAACACTTCGTCCTTCAACCTGTGAAAGTGCCACGAACATTTCTTGTCTTTCTTTATAAACAACAGTTTCCCACAATATTCTTCTTTATTTACTATCCAAAGCTCGTGCCCCCATCCTTTTGGGACATATTTTGGTTTATATTTTGAAGAATCTGTCATCTTTTATGCCCTTGTCATCAACATAAATATCGCCCGATGGCTTACCCATAAATAACTTATCATATTTAACTCCCCAACTATCCAGCTGGTTTTTTGTCATCTCGAAAAACATCTCGTAAACAAGTAAAATATTATCTCTAGTTCTTCCCATTCCTCTAGCCGTATTAAATATTATTGTATGACCATTTTCGTATAACTCATTTATTGAATCAATTCTTTCTTTTATAGGTATACTGTTTTTATAATCGCTGTTTACAGTCTCGCAAATTGTATTATCGATATCAAAAACATAAATCATCTCAAGTCCTCTAATGATACCACATAATTACCAAACTTTTTAACTGATAGTCTTGCACACTTATTCGCAAATTTGATAGATTCTGGAAAAGAAAAAGTAGACATGTAAGCAGTGACAAACGCTGCCATAAACGTGTCTCCCGCTCCACAAACATCGAATACATTAACCGGTTCTGTTGGGAAATCCTGATCTCTCCATCTGGCACCCTGAGACCCTAAAGTCACTATTACTTCTGAGTTGAATGGTTCCTTTTCAATATTTGCATATTCAAATTCATTCAGCTTTATTATGCACTCTTGATAACAAGACAGGTCCTGTTTCTTCGAGTCAACAAAAACAACAGTATCTTCATCTCTCAAGGCACTTATTATGTCTTCGCAATTATCACTGCATATAAATCCCTTATCATAATCCGAGACTACAACACAATCATATTTAAACCCGGAATCTTTGATTGTTCTAATAAGTCTTTTGTCCATTGGTTGGAGAGGTGATTCTTCTCCGATGTCGACTCTTAAGAGGTGTTGCATCGTCTTCTGATCTACATACCTTTCTTTTCTTATAACTTCGGAATTTGTTAATATCATAGATTCATGCCCAAAAGCTTCTAAATTCTTCTGAACATTCAAAGCCATCCCAGGCTTTTCTTCTACATAGGTTGTCTTTAATATCGGGACGGGTGCTTCTGGACTTATCCTATTGCACGTACCGTAGTTATATACATCCGTACAGGAATCACCTATCACTAATATCTTGAATGATTTCAGTTGTTGAATATCCATCTAAATAATTAAAGATTATAACAGATTCACATACGTCTTTTCCGACGACATCCTCTTCTTCATAATCTCCACCTTTCACAATTATATCCGGCTTTAGCTTACTAATCAAGTTAATGGGAGTGTCTTCTTCAAAGACGTGCACCTTGTCCACGTATTTGCAGGACTCCAACATAAATTTTCTATCGTTTTCCGAGAAGACAGGACGGGAAGGTCCCTTTAATTTTCGCACACTTTTGTCACTATTAAGACCCACGATAACACGACCATACGATTTGCAAAACTTTAGAAGCTCGATGTGGCCACGGTGAAGTATATCAAAACACCCATTGGTAAATATTGTTTTTTTAGCCATAAGCGAATTATAGCAGAAACTCTAGTACTTTGTCAATAATTTCTTTTTCATCATGATTAGATGCGTCTTCTACACACTCAGGGCATTCTACCTTAAGCCCACAAGGTCCGTGATTTGCAATATTGATATTAATGTTTTGGGGATATGCTACCATTCTTTCGTCCTGGTATCCAGTTATTATTACCACGGAAGGTGTGTCTACGGCGGTTGCAGCATGTACTAGCCCTCCCTCTGTACTCAAGAACAACTCGGAATGGCCAATTAATATCGTTGCCTCTCTAAACGATGTCAATCCTCTATAATCTACAACGTTTTTCAACAAAGGTCCGGCGTGTGTCCCTAGTTGGACTATTTGAACCTTATCCTTTAAGGCTTCTACTATGTTTTGCCAGTTTTCCAGTGGGTAGGACCTGTTTTTGGTGTAGTTCATCTTTGAATACGGTTCTATAGTAATGAATTTCGACTCCAATCCCTCTAAAAGCTTGTTCACTCTTTCTTTTTCAGCGTTTGTAAAGTATAATTCACACCTAAGTTCGGGGTTTTCAATGCCATAAAATTCACACATCTGTTCTATTATGTGTTTGTCGCCCCTATGATAAGCCTTAATTGGTGTGTCATTCTTGCAATAATTTGCTTGAGGATTGTTTAAAAACAGAGGAAATGCCTCGTCACCGTCTCCATTTTTGTAAATATAGGGGTTATTCTCGAATACTGGACTTCTAAGCAGTTTATTAACGTTTTTGCCATCACCCTCACAGGGTAACACTTTAAGTCCCTCAGAGAGCTTGTTTGCCACCTCTCTGGCGACTGCTGTCCATGCTAGATACCCACCTAAACCCACTTCATTTCACCCACAATATTTAATCATTAAATCATAAGCGTCATTTGCATATCGCTCATAACCAGCATGCTTGAGAATATATTTTCTCGGAGAGATTGACGGCTTAAGGTCACCATTCAAGAATTCTTTTACTTTCTCAATATAAGGGATAGCAGATCCGTCTTTTCTCTTAAGATACTTTTCTGTCATTCTATCTGTATCGTGTACCCAAAAGTTTTGATCAAATATACTCGGAGTATTATGCGGAGAACCAATCACTGGAACGTCTAAAAACATCGCCTCATATGTTGCGATGCCTGGGCACTCGTCTAGACTTAAGTTAATGCAACACTTGGACTTCAAGAGCGCATCAAAATACTCTTCTCGCTTATAGCTGCCATAAGTTAATTCAATATAAGATAAATCGTTTTCTTCTAGAAGATCTATTATGCCTTCGTGAAAATCGAAATAGTTGTCATCGTACCTTCTTCTTTTGGAGTAAACAAGACAATCATATTCTATGTTCTTGTTGTTTATAATCTCTGGGTCTATATCAAAGGTTACACACTTATCTAGATAATCAGCTTTATGAACCAAGTCTTTTCTCAAAAACTTCTTAACATGATTGTTGTAAAACTCAACTTGATCGATATACAAGTCAAACGCGACCTCTCTCACAAACCACTGATCCCACTCATCTGCTGCGCCTATGTCTGGGTAATCTAAGAGAACATTTGGTCCAAAAACAAACTTCTTATTAGGGAAGTTTTGTTTTAAATTAAAATATAAAGTTGGATTGAATCCTTTAGCATAAAACCAGAATACATCGAACTGGCTAATATCGTCACCCTGCTTAAGATTCCAGATCTCTTCCACATTAAATCTTTCTAATTTGTCTTGATTTAGGGCATCGACATGATGACTAAAAGTGAGACCAGGTCCGCGATCTCCTCCAGGGCGGGAGCACATTAAAATATTGAATTTTTTAGAGGTAGTCACTTATTGGAAGTTCCTCTAATCTATCATAAGGTTGTTTTGCTTTTAGTTCTGCTTCAATTCGAAGCTGATCGGTTCGATGGACCTTATCAACAGCTAATGGATTATCTCGATTATAAACATATGTTATTTTGTCTACCGGTTTAAAATGTTTGGGTCCGGCCATTTCAATCATTGGGTACATTATAACTCTATCCCAAGTGAACTTATAAAAATTACCATCGGCATCTTTCATGTCTTCCTCTTTGATGCTCATAAAAAGCTCTTTTCTAAATGTTCTCAAGTGAGAAAAGGTCCACTCCTTGTGGCGTATATTCCCCGTCCAATAATCATCTGTCACTCGTGGTCTAACCACCGTCCCGTCGACGCTTTCGATGTAAGAGCCAGCAGTAATCCAAGCATTTGGATCTTGATACACCTCATTGAGATGTTGTAACACATATCTATTTGCCAACCAATCATCACCATCCAGAGCCACTATAATGGAGTCTGGACGGGCGCAATTGACTGCAGAGACAAGATTAGGGAGGGCACGAGTATTATCAGTGTTATGCACAACGGACAACTTTCTATCTTCATTTGGTCCTGCTCTCCACTCTTTAAATAACTTCTCTGCTAATTTGCCCGTTTTATCAATTGACGCATCATTTATAAACCGAATATCAAATTTATCATATTCTTGCTTAATAGCAGAATTTACATTTTTTTCAATCCACTTCTCATTGTTATAGGAAAGTATTACTATGGTGAAGTGATTTTCTATCAAACATTCTTCTTCGTTTAACAAAATGCGTTCTCCCAAAAATAAGACGGTCTAGATTTGAGATATTCTACGATTTCCTCATGATCTTTGTTAAACCATTCTTCTTCGCGGTGTTGAACGTTCTCATTTAATTCCAGTTCACACCCTAGCAACTTTGCCTCAATTATAAATCTAGGACACGTGTCTAATCCTCCTGGCTTGAAACACACGCCCTTAGATAGAGCCAACTTTTCTAGAAATTGTATCGGTTTTAATCCCCACAATACTTCGTATTCTAGATTGTTTTTCTTACACCACTCTTCAGACTCTTGAGCACCCTTGACCCAACTATCGGATCCCAAAACCACCCAATTGCCCTTCTTTCTTCCCTTTGCTTGTTCTCTGAAAGATTCCACAACCTCGAAGAACTCTTTTCCAAACAACGAGGACAAAACATGCACCTTTCCGGAATCGGCAATGTTTATCGATTCAAGATAAATTTGTTTCTGTTTTTCTGACATGAAAAATATAGATTTAGCATTTTCAACAAATCTTTTTATCCTTCCACCCTGTTCCGTTTCACCATAGTCGCACTTTTCGCCTTCAACCATCTCGTATAAAAGAGGATTGCGATGTTTGCAAAATTTATAATCAAATTCAATAAATGAATATTCAATCTCATGTTTTTGAATCAACTCAAAAATTTCAGGAGACATATTCGCGATATTACCAAAAATCCATTTTGCTTTTTTATTATCTGAAATGAGCTTCTCATTCAAGAGATTAGAGTTTATCGCTCCGATCTGCTTAGATGGAGAATTCTCAATTATGGTTTGCAAGCTCATTTCAGCACCGCCTTGATATTGTCCTGCGAAGGCGTCACTAACATAAACATATTCTGGTGGGTTTAATATGGTTTGGGGGATTACAGCCGCCAACATATTTTTCAGCACCTCTTCTTCCGAATAATTCTTAAGTATATGTGTTTTAAGTTTTTTAGCCCAGGACACATATACCCCATTGTTGGTGTGAAGTGCTCGGAGTTTTTTCTTAAAATCAACTTTATTGGGGTAAGACCACATAGATCCTTCGGGAAGTATGTCCTTCCAGATGGCTTCTTTTTGCACAGGTGCTAAAACATAATCAACTCTCGCGAAAAGGGCTTTTTTCTTCGGCTTGCCGCCCTTCCCCTTTGTTTTTACAGGAGCATAAAGAAAATCTAAATGACCGCTCCATCCAGTAGCAAGGACAGGAAGTCCGTTACAAGCCGCTTCGAATAAGGGTAGCCCAAAACCTTCGCCGTGAGTTGCACTGATTATTGCCTTGATCTTTGGATGGGTGTACAAGGAATTGAGTTCTTCGCGGGTCATATCTCCGTGCAAAAAATATATTCTGCATTTTCGATCTCGAAATTCCTTTTGGCCCAAAAACATTTCTAACTTTTTCTTAGTAAAGGACTTGTCCATATAACTATTCTTAGCAGTGTTTGTTTTTATAACCAATCCAACGTCTTCATTCTTGAATTCTTCGATAAACCATCTTAAAGTGTTCTCAAGATTTTTCCTAATTGACCACTGTGCCACCATAAGATAGTTAAAGTCTGTTTCTAGGTCTAACTTAAAATTCTCATCTTTTTCCAGACTCCCTACTGGATAAGGCACAACATCCACAGGAGACCCACACCCTAAAAGAGTCTTTGTTCCATTCTCATCTTGGACTTCGTACTTTGTATTTTCAAAAACCCACTTAGCAAATTCGGAAGGAACAACTAGCCTGTCCATTTCATGACTTTTTTCAATCCACTTGGGAGCAACCTTTGTTGTTTCGATACCAGCAGTGACCGTAACAGCATACGGTGCCAGTCTATTAAACTCGTTTGGAATCCCAACCCTTATGTGAAAATCAAATTTTCTTTCATTTTCTGGAAGGGCTTCCAGCTTTTGTTGTAAAGTGGACATCCACTCCCTCTCTTCTGAATTTCCTAGAATCCACGAAGTGGTTCCCCAATTTAAGGGAGACAGGTAGACATCTAAAAGATCTTCTCTCGCACGCAATGATCTCAATACTAACCTCGTATGTTCCCCATATCCGGATTGTGTTAGTGCCGGTCCTTCTACAATAACTTTATACTTCATTTTATTTCCACCATATCCCAAGCTTTATGTTTCCTAGTTTCCCACGAGCCGCCCTCTTCATGGATTCTTGTTAAAGTTTCGTCCCAAGTATCAATATAGCTGTCAAATCCATAATTATTTAACACATGTTGACGGCCAGCTGCGCCCAATGCTCTTCTGTCTTCCTCTGTCATGTTGTAGATTTTTTCTAAAGCATTTATAAAATCTTCTTTAGAAATTCTATCCTCGTAAATATAGGGCACTTGCTGAGACCCTATAATTGATTTAGATTTTGGTTCGAGCCCTATTCCAAACCAATTTTCACCGTCTGTGACTTGCTCCTGGAGACCTCCTGTCATGTTAACAATTATCGGAGTTTCACAGGATAAAGACTCCAGCGTTGCCAGCCCAAAGCCTTCAGCATCTGAAATATTAATTGTGCAATCACAAACGTTGTAGAGCATTGCAAGATCACTCAAGGTGAGCTTGTTAACAGATAATAATGCCTGACCGTCAACCATATTTGTCTCCGCAATGATCGCCTCCAAATCTTGACCATTTGGATCTTTTGGTTCTGTATGCATAATGATAGCGGCATTATCTTTTCCAACCTTTTCTAGGAATTCAGAGAACCACCAAAGAACAGTGCCGGACTGCTTTCTTCTGGCATTTCTATTGTTCCAAAAGAAGAGTGTCTTTGGATCTCCGTTTTTCTTATATGCTAATTTGTTTTTTCTTCTAAAATCTTTTATTTCTTCATCGGGTAATCTCTTGAATACATGTACGTTGGTTGTGTGAGGAATCCTAAGTCTTTGCACCTCTGGTGCTACTTCGGCAACGATCTCGTCTGTTAGCTTACTTATCGTAGCTATTAAATCATTAGACATGTAAAAGTCTCTGTTAAATTTTGGAGCAGGAAAGTTATCCCATACGTGATAATATACAAGCGGGACGACAGATCTTACTTCGTTCTCAATCTCCCACAGCCATGGCCAAAAGCGCGGGTCCGTCATAATCCACATTATATCTGGCTTTTCTTGTTGCAATAGCGTTCTAACTGACTCTTGATTGCCGTATCCGTCAATAGGGTGTATCACCCAGTCATCGCCATATTCTTCCGTTGTAATTGGTTTGTAATCAGCATGCTTTATTGCACCGCCGAAACAAACAAATTTAAACCTACCAGTTTGCAACAAACCCTCGATCATATATCTTGTTTGTCCAGCTACCCCGGAAGGGGCAAGTGGACTGTCTGAAATAATAAAGACTTTAATTTTTTTCATAGTTGTTTCCTTTATGGGCAGTGAGAAGATTTATAGAATTCACATCTTTTACATGATAGCTTATTTTTAATGTAATTTTTACTATTAATATGTGTTAATGCTCGATATAATAAGTCTACGGCGTTTGCTACCCTCTTTTTGCCATTCGTGACCTTGAATATTTCAGCGTTGTTTTTTTTAGCTGTCCTCTTCAAAAGGGCAAAATAGGTATCTACATTATCCGGATCGATATTGTGTTTTTTACAAAAATAATTCTTGTAAAAGCTCAATTGATATACTGTCATCTTTTCCGATTTCCTTTGCGCGTCCCAACCCCAAGAGCACGTTTTCCAATCTATTACATGATATCTGTCGTCTGGTGTCTTAATTACCAGATCAATGAATCCTTTAAAATTAAAATCTGTTTCAAACTCGGTAATCCCTTCAAAAATTTGCTCCTCCACCGAGACCACTTCGTATTTTTCGAAGGTTCTCTCTAGCTCGGGAAGAATATATTTTACTAAGTTCTTTCCTTGTTCTACCATTTCTACAACTAATTTTTTATTAATTTCTTCTAATTCTAGATTTTTAATTTCTTCTACGAATTTTTTCTTAAAAGAGTCTTCACCGTTGATAGTGGAATCTTGTACTTTTAATTCGCAAACGTGATGAATGGCGGTGCCAAATGCAGTGTATTCATTGCCCTTAAACTTCTTTATCCCATCTAGATAAATTAACTTATGTTTGAATGGACACTCATTCCATATTTTCAGTTCTGAGAAGCTGATTTTTTTGAGGTTCGGTCTTTGTTTTAGGCTTTCTTCTTCTCTTTGTTGTGCCTGTTGCAACTGGGACATTTGTCTTCCTTTTCTTTTGAGTGGGGACTTGCACATTCTTGTTGAAAACCCACTCACCTTCCAACTTTGGATTGTCACTATAATTATCCAACACCGTTTCCCCAATGCAATTGGCAAAGTCTACACCCTCCCTCTTGAGGAAGTCTGCAACGTCTTGTGTATCGACGTGTGTGTTTGGATCTACAGCTAACGATCTCTTTATTATTTTAACCGATACTTTTACTCTATTCAAAGTATTTTCAATTATCTTAAATTCCATATTCTTTCTCCTTATTATAGTTTAATTTTTCTAGTTTGTCAAACAAAATCGGACTAATAGATGCTAATCTATTAAAATCTTTTTTGTTGTAAAAAGTCTCGAACCCACTGGCGAAGTATTCTCTCAGGGAAGTTGCCGCATATGGAGAATAAAAAAGATTAACACTTATCGCGGCTAGAAGTGGGTATCCAATTTGATAAAACAGCACCTCATCAAATTCTTTAGAATATTCGGGATTTTTAAAATCTTGATATTCTATATCTAAGTCCTTTTCCGATTCTAACAAGTGATATAATCTCTCCCTCTTGGACAAAAACTCCGATTCCAAGTTACCATCAGAATATATCTCTATAAAGTTGTTTTCCTCGACGGCGTGGGCGATTTCATGAACAAGGTCATCTATCATGTCGCTCTCATCATCTTGTTCATTGGTGACATATATCGCTCCGTCCATATAAGCCGCATTGACACTTTTTTTAGTTAACTCTTCAAAGTGTCCAATCATAATATAATCAATATACTCCAGATACGCAGGAGGGACCTTGCTAGATACTTCACCAAGAACAACATCTAGATCAATATTTCTTGTACTAAAATGATCTTTCATTATTACTTGAATAGACCCAAACTGATCTTCTCCCGATGCTTGTCTGGATTTTTTATTAGTTTCCTTTATGTAGTTTTCAATCAACTTCTTCCTCTTTGTCGGAGGAGACCAAAGATGACTCTCTCTGCAATCTCTCTCCTTCCGTGACATCTTCAAGTGCCTGATGATATCCTCTTATCCAATTTTCTTCTGCGATGGCCATAAGAAATTCTGGAAATTCTTTTGCCATGGTTTCTACGATCATTTCAACCGTTACTTGATCATCTTCCGGATTGGTCTTTTCTCCAACATAGTTGACCATCCAACTTTTCATTTCGGTGGTCGGTTCTACATTTTCCTTGATGGTTCCACCTTCTTCTAACTCACTGTTATCTGTAAACTCAACTTTCATTTTAACTCCTTTGTTATAATAGTTTAGCTGCTACAGTTGCAACTTTGGACCTTTCTCCCTTAAACAGGGTTATGTGTCCAGCAATATCTTGATCTTTAAATTTTTCCACGATGTACGAGAGTCCATTGTTTGTTCCGTCAATATAGACATTATCGATCTGTTCTATATCTCCTGTTAAAATTATTTTTGTTCCCTCTCCCACTCTTGTCAAAACAGTCTTGATTTCATGACGATTCATATTCTGAGCTTCGTCTATTATGATGAAAGCATTTGAAATCGACCTGCCCCTTATATAAGTCATGGCTTCAACCTCGATGCGACCCTCTTCCATGTGCATCTCTAGAGTCATTTTATCATTTCCGAAAAGAAATTGTAAATTATCTTGTATTGGAGCCAGCCATGGCATCATTTTCTCCTCCATTGTGCCAGGCAAAAATCCGATATCCTTGCCTACTGGCTCGACGGGCTTAGTAACAACAATTCTATTATACATGCGGTCGTTAGCCACCTCCCCGAACGTTTGGTGCAAGGCAGATGCTAGTGCCAACAAAGTTTTGCCTGACCCCGCTTTGCCTATTAAAGATACCACTGGAACTTGCGGGTCCATCAATAAATCTAGAGCAAAAGATTGCTCCTTATTTCTGGGCTTAAGTCCCCATACTTTTCCTTTTGTAAATGTTCTAACTTTCTTAAGTGGCTGTTCATAAGATAGAAATCTTACCAGAGCAGTTTTTTTCTCGTTAGAACTAGACACCAACATCACAAACTGATTAGGGTTAACCTTTATTTCATCTTCGTCAAGATATACTGGGTTGTCATTATAAACATTGTCTATTATTTGGTCATCCACTAGGTGCGTTTTAAACCCTGTATATAACCCACTTATATCCTCCACTACCTGTTCTATATTATAATCTTCGCACTCCAGCCCCAAAGAGTCACACTTAACTCTCATATTAATATCGCGGGAAACTACAATTATATCTCTGTCGGGATTATTGTTTTTTTCCGAAAGTGCTGTTGCAATTATTTGATTATCTGCATTTTCTAAATCTAGGTCATCAGGAAGAGCGAATGGATCATAACTTTTTGCAAACACTATTCCCTTTCCATCTCCTATTTTTACACCCTGGTGGAGATTGCCGTGTTCCCTAAGTTTGTCTAATTTTCTTATTATATTTCTAGCATGGACGCCGACGGGGTCTTGACGTTTTTTATGCTTATCCACTTCGTCCAGCACCTTGAGCGGGATAATGATGTTATCTTCTCCAAATGATTCTAGAGATTTAGAATCTGTTAGGTATACATTAGTATCGAGGACGTATGTTTTTGACAATTTATCTTTGCTCACTTCCACCTATAATAAATATGCTATCTCTTAACTTTTACCCAACTAGTAGGGAGAGTAGTGTAAGTAAAGTTAGAAAACGCGGCACTTTGACTTCTTTTTCCTGGGTTGATTTTTTGATACGAAGATATTGGCTTCATATATTTTGAAACAACTGACTCTTGATTCTTGCCGTCTAAGACGAGTTGTTCGTTCGTATTGCTCACCACCGGGGGCGATGACATTAAAATAACAGCTATAGCGTACTCTTTCATTGTGTTTTCCTTTTTAATTAAAAAAAAATATTCTTTTATTTATACTTAATATATAGGAGACAATATGCGAAATAGACTGATGTTGTTGATCCCCATATTATTTTTATCTTGTGGGGGATCACAGGACCTCATAGAGAGATATGCGACAGATAAAGAAACCACAATTCAAACAGAGACAATTGGACATGTCGCTGTTCCTACAAAAGCTTTTGTTAAAATTTACAAAACTCTAAAAGTTTTAGAATGTCGAAAAAAAACCAACACTATATGCAAAAAAGGAGACTCTTTTGTCTCAGCTGGATCGGGCGTTTCTATAGGGATAGCTAGAAAGGGATCCCTGCTGCTTACTGCCGGGCACGTTTGCCAATCTTCTTTAAGTGCCGCTGCAGCTGCAGAGATTAAAAAATACCAAATCTCAATGCACGTTAGGAATATATATAATGAATTAAGAAGTGCTAAAGTTATATATTCAGTTAACGGTGTTGGGAATAAAAGAGATCTGTGTCTCCTGTTCTCAAAAGGATTGTATACTAAAGGTGTCTTACTTGCAACAACCGGTCCAAAAGTTGGAGATAAAGTATTCGCCCTTTCGGCACCGGCCGGTATCTTTCATCCTCCAACAATGCCCATATTTGAAGGAAGATATAGCGGTCCAATACCAGAATCAGATAATGCAATGGTCACGTTACCAGCTGTCGGCGGCAGCTCCGGAAGTGGTATTTTTAATAGCCAAATGAGATTGATTGGAATTCTTTTTGCAACGCATCCAAGGTTTAACATTGTTACACTATCTTCTAGTTATAAAGCAACGGCAGACTTTATAAATAAAGGATTTAAAAAATTTTTAAAAATGGATCTTTAGGAATTTAAAATCCAAGAATTTAAAATGTTATTTTTTCTTTCTTGAATGAGGCGCAACCTAGACGCAAAGTGCATTTTACCAAAACTTTCTGCATTGGTAATTTCTAATTCTAATTTCTCTATTTCAATTTTAAGAAACTCAATTCTTTTTCTTCTATCTTTCATATTATTTTATACCTTTAATTGGAATCTTTTCGTAACACACATACAGGCGATATCTAAGATCTATTCCATATCCCGATCCTTGAGGTGCCATAGATGGATTATAATAAACGTCTTTTATATGATCACTTTCGATTAAACGCCCGATGGCAGCGTCAGAAATTTTGTCTATAGTTACTTGATATGTGTCCCTCGTTCTGGGAGTCTTCTTGTGATTGTCCCACTTAACCCCTAGGTATTTTAAATCACTAAGCTTTTCTTTTAAGAATTTTAATGATTCGCTAGAAGTTATCGATCTATTTTTTATTGTAGTCATCTTTAAACCATCCTTTTCCCAACAAGCGAAAGCTTGTAATACTTATGCATTTCTCCAGAGTATCGTCGTGTAAACACTTAATACACTTTCTTAAAGGCTCCTCCTTCATTGTCTGCAAAGATTCAAATTCATGTTCACAATTCGTACACTTATATCTATAAATAGGCATTTATGCTTTTTCTCGTTCTAAATAATCTCGTCTATAAGACCGTATTCTAAACATTGTTCTGAATCCCACCATATATCATGTTTTAAAATTTCATCCATCTTTTCTTCTGGTATCTTAGTGTATTGTCTATAAATATTTTTTATCTTTTTCATTAACATTTCAGAATTCTGCATGTCATCTTGCATATCCTGAAACTTGCCCCATAAGTGTCCGGACAACTGATGTACTAGCATACATGCGTTACGATGCATATATCTTTTACTGCCCACGACACTTATTAGAGTTGCGGCACTTGCTGCGCACCCTTCAATGATCGTTTCTACAGGAACTTTCGATGTCAATATGTAATCAACGGCAGATAATCCAGCAAAAACACTACCACCATAACTGTTGATGTGGAGCCTTATAGAATCTGCTTTTTCTGATTGATATACAAACGCACGAGTTGCTAAATTATTCCCCAAATTTGTTATCGCCTTATTTAACTTTAATATCTTCGGACGATTGACAGAAGAATAAAAGAAAATATTATTTCCTGAATATTCGACAACATTAAAGTCATCGCTGTCGTTATTTTCCTTCGGCGAAGAAACCTTCTTTATGACTTCTCCCTTTTCTTCTTCTAGACCCCATTGATAACTTCTCATCGTTTCTCCTATTTTAGTGGGCCACCTCGGACTTGAACCGAGAACCTGCCGGTTATGAGCCGGATGCTCTAACCTATTGAGCTAGAGGCCCGTATTTATCATTATACTCAATAATCTTTATAAATTTCAATTAATTTTTTACGAATTGTCTTTCTTATGCCAGGATTTACTTTTAACACTTCCGGCATGACATTATGCCTAATGTGGTTTCTCATTATATTTTTTGTCATACGATTCGACGGGTCTTCGATCCACTCAACATCTTGTCTTTCCGCATAATTTAGTATTTCCTTCTTTTCAGTCATAAGGAATGGTCTATAGATCCTGTCCCCTCTTTTGTATGGTATCATTTTTGGATTACCGTGAAAAGAACTAAACAACCATGTCTCAACAACATCATCTAAATGATGGCATGTTATAACATTCCTCTCATTCAATGAGTCTAGAAAATTATATCTTTCTTTTCTCCAGAATTCTTCTAAAGAAGAAGACCTTTCCTTTATTCCTTTAACTCTCCCAACTGTTAATATTAGTTTATTTTTTGCTGCAAAGCTTCTAACAAAGTGTTCTGATTCTTTTGAGTGGGAGGTATCGTGATTAAAATAAGCAAGCCGCACCTTTCTTTTCCCATTCAAAAGAAAGCGCACTACCGACATTGAGTCGACTCCTCCAGAACACGCAACGGTCACTTTTGGAGGTATTTTGCCTATAATACGAATCATTTATAACACTTCCGCTCATTAAATTAGCTTATTTATCCTTGTTTGTTTTCGCCACACAAGAAATCTCCCAATCAAATCCCATGTTATTTCTTTGCTTGTTTGCAAACATCACAGCCTCAGAAAAGGTCAGCCTCATAACATCTTGAGACCTCCATTCTTTTTTCTCTCTATTATAAAAAGTAATTACGTAATTAGACATTTTTATTACCTCAAACGTAATAATACCATCATAAATTAATTAAGTCAAGAACTTTATTTAATTAAAATTTCATCAAAGCCAGATTGTCCGCCGACGAGCCAATTTCTATCAATATCGCCAGATACTCCGTCAATCTGTTCATACCCTGTCCATTGCCAAACTCTCCACTCTTTCCAAGACCCTAATCTATCCTTTTTTATTCCGGTTACTCTAGATTTTCTACTATAAGCAGCGTGCCACAATGTATACGTATCTAAAATTGAAGTGTTCTTATTTAATCCATATTTGACCATGTTCCCTCCAGTATAAATCACTGGACGTATGCCTGTTTCCTTTTCTATTTCTTTTAAAAACTCAACTACCCAATTGTGGATAGACGCGGCATCGTGGTCTCCATTTCTTTCAAAATCCAAAACTGGTCTTAAATCTCCCACATCTGTAGGGCAATGTTTGGCAAAATTTTTAACCTCTTTATAAGGGTCCAAATGAAGATCCGGCCGGGCGAAATGATAGGCACCAACCGGTATACCCACTCGTCGGCACTCCGATATGTTTCTCTTCGCCTTCGGATCTAGATAAGTGTTTCCCTCTGTCGCTTTTACCCAACAGAAATCCGCTAACCCTGTTGTTTTTACAGTGTCCCAATCAATCATACCTTGGTGATGGCTAACATCAATACCTGGATAAATTTCTATTCCCAAAGATGTTCTAGTCTCAGGACCAACTCTGCCATCTACTGACAAAGAGTTATCAGACTGATAGTCTTTTACTGCCTGTACTGTCTTTTTTCCATAATCGCCGTCTACAACTAAACCTCCGATTGATTTTTGTATTCTTCTAACTTCCTGCCCTTTGTGTCCTTTTTCGTGAATCCATACTTTCATTTTTATATTCTCCTAATTTAATTAGCGGCATAATAAGGAATCCAATAATCGGTTCCATTAATGCTAACTCTAACATGACCAGTCAACGCTCCAACGGACGTATCTGTCGAAAGACTCTTTGTTTGGTCACTTGCTGTACTGCCTGAAAAATGAATAAACGGTTCTTCTGGGTCTAGTTGTTCTAGCTTCATAGTCGATTTTCCAGTTCCATTTGGACTAGACACATGTAACCTATTATCGGGTGTACCCGCAGAAGAACCAGAGACACCAATTCCAACCCTTCCTTCGTGAGTTATTCTCATCCATTCATGAGAAGCAGTATCATCGTCATCATTAATCATCGAAGTGCCAAATACTAAATCACCGCCCTTGTCTTCAGCACCATGAGCTTCTGCAGCATATGCTGCAATAAATGCTGATGCCTCCAAAATACTACTCGGTGATTTCCAATCCGTCGAATCAAAGCCGATGCCTCCCAGCAAATCGCCGTCACTTGTTGAGTGATCGACCCTAGTTATCATTATGCCGTTGTTACCATCACTTGCATCATGGAAAAGTCCTAGTGTGTTAGTCCCACCATAAGTCCCGTTGGTATAGCCGCCGCCAGTGCCATCTACTTGGAGCTTACCTTTTCCAAGTTGTATCTCACCAGACGTGTGAAGCTCGAATGCGTTTGTAGAAGCAAAAGCTCCTCCAATCGAAATTACAAAAGCATCCTGAGAGTCATCTATGCCCATGTAAGTTGGTGCGGTGGCGTGATTGAAACTGATGATTCTATCTGTTCCATCTGTTGCTGAAGCTTCACCACCGATTCTCAAAGCGTTGCCGTTACCTATGTTAACTTCGCTACTTTGGATAGTGAAGTCGGGACCGGCAGATGGCTGCGAGCTTGGAATTAACGATTTATTACGATAAATAACAAATTCGTTTAAGCTGTTATCGACGCCGATGACCGTCTTTGCTGTTCCGGTGTCTCCAAAAGTTATTTGTCTATCTGCACCAGCGTCATTTGTTCCGATATGCATTGAACTTGCACTTAATCTGGTTATTATTGCTTCGTGAAATGTAGCACTAGATCCAGAAACAAGGTGCCCAGTGACACTAGAACCGCTAAGGGCGTGTCCTCTTATCAAACCAGATCCAGATAAAGCACCAACTGTAATACTACTTACTGTCATTGCGGACGCAGAAAGTATTCCAGCATCACTTATCGTTGCTGAAGAATCTTGAATAGTCGAACCACCAGTGCCGCTAAATCTAACTATTGCATTATCTGTGCTGGATGCCGGTGTAGTAATGCTAGATCCGCCCACAGATGATAATATGATCATCCCTTCTCTGCTAAGACCTAAATGACTTTCTTGACCGGCTAAAGATCCAGTTTGTGCATTACCCCAATTTATATCACTTAATTGAACTTTCTTTTTGGACATAGAGGGACCCTCTCTTAATTATAAGTAGTTTATTTTATAAGATCTTTTCCACCTAAGATTGATTCCAATATTGATTCTAAATTTTCTATTGTTTCCGTCATGTCCAGAGTATTTGCATACTGAGCCACTGTTGGAGAAGATTCTAAATCATCTCTTTCTTTTTTCAGTCTCTTAAAATCATCTATTTTAGATTGTAATCTCGGAGATATAATAATTCCGGGGTCGCTTTCTACTTTTTCAATTACGGAACCCACTGTTTGAAATAGAGCCAATTGATTATTCTCAGGTACTTCTTTGAATATGTCAAGCAATTCTTCTACGCCCTTTAACCTTCTTACTGGCAAATCAGAATCTGCGATTTCAAGTGCCCTTGTAATATCTGGGTTTTCGGGGTCAACGTCTATTTTCACTGTCTTTGGCTTGCCACTTTGTTCTGGATGGTCGCTTTGGTGTGACGGTTTTCTGCCAGGCATATCTGGACGTCCGGGGATTGGTTTGGGGAGAGGGTCTGGTGGTGTCAGTTTTGGCAAGGGGATTCTTGCTTCTTCCAAAAAGGACCTCCAATTTTCAATTATTAGTTTCATATGTTGTGTGTGCCTTGTTCTTGCGAATTTTTCCATACCATACTGTGAATATCTCTTACAGTTAACCCTGCGAGGTCAGTGGTATATCCAGAGCCTTTTTCCACCCCAGATACCGGATGGTTAACAGACCCGTATATCCCTCCAGACTGCCAATCTGTTTTTAGCGCACCCTTACTATTCAACCAGTGGTTGACAATCATTGCGCCATAAGTAATTCGGAAAATACCTGCGTATTCCTCCACCTGTTCATAGGAAGGGAGTTCAAATTTTGTAAGATATCCTGTCCAATCCTTGGACTTGAACGGGTTTCTTTCGTAACAGCGAGCCAGTTCCTTTCCAATTTTCCAAAACTCTGATTCTTCTTTGGGGAATTTAGAGCCTTTCGCTTGTGGGTGACTAGAAGGTAGTTTTATGATCCAAGGATCGCCATTATGTTGTCCAACTCCACCCATAGGTAACCACATATCTTCTGTATTTCTTCCTGCAGTTCCGGATCCGGTGCTTCTGTAAAAAGCAGTCGGACCTTCGTTATTAGTTGGCAGTATAACAATTTCACGCTTAGTGGGTGGCAGCATTACAGAAACGAACATTCCGTGAGGGCATTTAAAAGAATCGCCTTGTTCTTTTAAGTGATGTCGCCAGTTTTCCATTATGAGTTTCATAATATATTACCTCTTATCATTAAATATTAATTTCTTTGATATTAACAAATGTGTTATTACTTCTAGATTATTTTTGCTGTACATTTTAGATAATGGAGAAGTCGTCCAATCATCTGGATATACATCTTGAACGGACATATATTGGTTGCAATCGTCAGACGGATCATCTGGTGTCAGTTGTTTTAATCCGTCATCCTTACGGGCATCAAGTTGTGTTTTTATTATGTCCGATCTAGATTCATATTTATACCAAACCTTTTTTGCATCATCGGAAACTGACTGCCTGTCAGGAGTTAATCCTCCGCCGTTTCTGGATGCCCATTCAATCGCGATCTCGTATAATAGCGGACCCCAACCTTTTTCAACAAATGCCCTTTCTACTGTCCAGCCGTCTAAACATTGTCCAGCATAGTATTTTCTTTTTTCAATATTAATATATCCTTCAACCGGAGATATAAATCCCCGCTCCCTTCCTTCGAGGTGAATATATTTTACTGTAACGTCCTCATTGAATTGCTGTAGGTGGATTCCCAACTTTCTCATTTCGAAAAGATTATCTATGGCTGTTTGGATACGAGGATCTGTTGCGATGCCGTCGGTTAAAAAGCTTCTCCAATTTTCCATTATGAGTTTCATATATTAAATAGTCTCCAAAAAGAGAAAAGTTGGTGGAGGTGGCGGGAGTCATTTTCTTTTTTTCTCCCACGGAAACATGTATTCCTGAACTGATAGGCTTGATATCCACATCCTCTCCTCGTTCTCAAATTCTAAGAGGAATGATGCCGATCCCGTAATGAACGCCTTTGGAAATACTGATTTGATCACCTTTCCCTTCTGTCCGTGATACGCCTCTGGAACCCAATCCGTTCGTGAATAGTTTTCTCGAATTGTCAGGAACTCGTGTTCGCACTTTACGTCTAGATCGATACAGTTTGGATACTTGTATGGGTCAAACATGTTAGTCACTTTCTTCTCCTTCTTTGTTTGGCGAGGATTCAAATGAGACAATTATACTCCATTTAGAAGTAAATGTCAACCTTTTGTCTCGGATAAAACTTACTCCACTTGCCTCCTTCGGTTGTGCCCTGTGTGGCAGCAGCTTGAGCAACTGCTAAAACATCTTCAATGTCAGTATCACCATCGTTGTCGATATCTGTATCTTCCTCTTCTGGTTTTCCATATTTCCTAATGATTATCGCTGATTCGGGTGGGCTGACCAGTATTTCTGTAAACGTTGGCATTCCGCCGCCGCCCCAATATGACTTTGCCCATCTTTCTACATCATCTTCTCTTTTATTGCGAGTGTACGCCACCTCAGCCTCTGTCCAATATTCTGAATTTGTCTTAAACAAGTTATAGTTTCCGCGAAGCTTTACTTCGTAGGTTTCACCATCACTGTGAGGGGGATAACTACAGAAGCTTTTCCCTTCCCAACCTTTAAGGTTCTCACACAAATAAACGCAGTTCAAACGGGATGGTCTACTAGGAAATTGATTTTTTCTAACTTCCTCGAATATTTGTTCAATTCTGGTTTGAGGTCTAGGTCGCGCTTTGGGAACATGGGTAACGCCAAATTCAATTTGACTTTCGCTTTTCCATGGACCTCTAGTCTGCCAGTAATAAGTCTTGTCCGGTGATTCATTTAAATACTGCCGCCAACTTTCCATTATAAGTTTCATACTTTAAATAGGTCTCAACAAGAGAAAAAAAAGAAAAGTTGGTGGAGGTGGCGGGCTCCGACTCCCGCGTCCAGAACATCTCAAATAATACGCGATTTACAAGGTTAGCGATTTACAACAAAAGTGTAAAGCTTTTCGGCTTCTCGAACTACGTCTTCCGTGGTGAAACCATCCACAGACGACTTATCATCAGCGGCTTCAAGCCTGCTATGAAAATTCTCAGAGAGAATGTCCCTTGCAAGCGTGAGCAAATCTGCTCTAATTCCGTATCCTGATTCTTTATTACTCATAATATTTCTCCTTGTGTGTGTATGTGTAAATCCGATATTTGGTAACCAGGTCATCGGAAACCCGGGAAGATTAAGCGGCAATCGCGAAATCGTCTATTTCAACGTCATTATTGGCGTTTATGTTTTTGAGTAGTTTTACTGTGCCTACTCACACAGCCTTGCACGTATTATTATCCTTACCCTGTCGATTCCAAGTCACCCCCATAGTTTTTTAATTATAGCATAATAATAAGTAGTATTCAAAATAAGAAAATTTGGTGATGGATAACGACCTAGGATGCGCTAAAATCAACTAGTGTAACAGTCTTTGTATTTCCGCCGGCCGTGATCTTCATTAGAATATCTCCGTCATCGCCAGTACCAGTACCGTCAGACATCCATAAAACAGACTGACCTTCCGATGGGTTAGATGGGTCAGAAGACTTTTCACTTAATGTGAGGGCACCATTGATATGAAGTTCCGTTGCGGGTGATTGTGTTCCGATTCCCACAGTTCCGTCTTGATTTATAACCATTCGTGTGTCGGAGTTGGTCTTGAAATCAAGACTGTCGTCACCGTAGTTGTTAAAGATAATCCACTTTCTGGTACCGTTCTCATAAAATTCAAGACCTGGGTGACTGTCTGTAATACCATCGATTTTAATTCTTGGATCGTCGCCGATGACTGTTAAGCCTGAAGTTACTTTCGAAGCCCATGTTCCATATATTTCAGTACCCAAACTAGTTAGCGATGTCGACCATGATTGACTTGTCTGTATAACGGCAGATGGGTCGACTGCATAAAAATCTAACAAATTTGTCCCACCCACATGAGCTGCGAAGACTTCCTTGTATTGGGTTGGAGCTTTAATCCATATTTCCATCAAATTCGCATCCTGATCCTGTAACGTAATTGCAAGATCACTAGTGGGGTCAAATCCAGATATATCATCAGCATTTAATGGTTCGCAGGTTATTTGCGTACCAAAACTGTAATAATATGGGGATGAATCTTTCGCGGAAAACTTTGCTTGAATTAAAAAAGACCCATCAAAAGATTCGGCATCTCTATATTCCGATGCTGTGATTGTGACCAACAAGGTTGTTACGTTGGTTTGCCAACCATCTCCCGCTACGGAAGTTCTCGCTATCTTAATCCAGCGATTTTCAGCAGTTGATTGCCCATTGCTTACCCGAATAGAGGGAGAGGTTGTTTGATAGATCTCTCCAGGAGAAACCTTTTTAAGACTACTGGCACTATCATCATAAATTAAAATTTTATCATTAACAGTGTCGACATCGCCGGAATATGCTCCCTGTCCTGTAATTGCCTCAGATGATATTTCCGACGCTCTTATCGAGTCTTCGTCGATATCATTTTCGTCAATTGAATTGTCTCGTATTTGATCGCCTTTTATTGTTGTTTTCATCTTTTACCCTCTTGCACGTATTATTATCCTTACCCTGTCGATACCTTTACACCCCCGTAACCCCTTAACTTAAATCTATTAATGCCTGAACAATTTCTGCTCCTTCGTAATCTGCTGCCATCAAAGCCTCATATGCTTCTTGCCCGACGGAAGCCAGATCGCGTGCCAAGTGTTGCTGCAAATGAACTCGACCTTGGTGACCCTCTGCTGCGCTTTTTAAAAGATCTGGTTGAAGTTGGCTTAAAATAGTTTCAAGATGTGCCAATTGGTACGGTTCGAATCCTTTCATACGGTCAGGCTGCCAACGTCCTTCCGGTCCTTCGCCAGCGGTGAGGTCGTCCAATGGATCGCGATAAGACGACTGATCATGTTCATTTATAAACCTATTCCAAATTTCCATTATTAATTTCACGTTGCTCTCCTTATGATGGTCCTGGTTTGTAACCAGGACCTAGACCATGTTGTCCAGTCGGACCAAACTCGGCGCGGTCAGGATCTACATCTGAATGTGATTGAACGCCGAATCCCAATACTTTACGTAGATGTTGAAGCATATCATCTTCTTCGCGTGTAATAATTCCTTTATCAAGTGCTACCACGGGACCGTCATCACCAGCTTTTAACAATATGACGCCAGCCATTGCCACAAGCTCCTCGCGGCTTTTTGAAGCAAGAGTGTCTCTATATTTTGTTTCTTCTAAGAAATATCTTGGGTCTATTCTCTTTTTGTTTTGTCCATAAAATTTTGGCATTATCTATCTCCTTGTTCTGGTTCTTGTTTTCTAGTGAATATTTGTGGTTCTTCTTTCATCTAGCCTCCCCTGAGTTTGCCAATTTCTGTAACAGTTCTCTATTGATAATATATGGTTCCTTATCAATAAACGTATCGTTTATCCAACTGGATTTGCCGACAGATGGGGGTCCAACAAGAACAAATAAATTTAATGGAGTTTCCTGCTCCTTTAAATATCTATTCCAATTTTCCATTATTAATTTCATTTATGTTATTTCCTTTATAGATCCGCTCACAGGGAACTGGTTCAACTTATTTGGGGCCCCGGAAGCCAAAAGATCATTTGAGTCAGATGCCTTCCCAGTTGGAGATAGAGCAATCGTAATATGAGGAATATCTTGTTTTGTAGGCAAGTCAGTCTTGACAGTGACAGCTAACACTCTGTCATCAATTGCCCAGCCTGTTACGGTTGCTCCGCCCGGCTGATTCAAAAGTTCTGACGGATATCGAATTTTTTGATCCCTCGGAGAAAGAATTGTCATATGATGAGGAAGATCCTCGTTTTTCTTATGATGAGGAAGCTTTTCTTCTAGCGGCAGATCAAGCCCGAGCCATTCTTCCGGAATTTCGACGCCTTGCTCCTTAAGATTCGAAACCAAAGCGGCAGGATTGTCCAACACTAGTGCGGTATATTGTATACCAGTGTCCTTCATATACGATTGTTCTAATACATGCTTGCGCCAATTTTCCATTATAAGCTTCATATTATCCTCCCAAGTCATGATCGCCTGACCATTGTGGGCGCGCTTGGGCGTCTCCTACTTTTCGTTTTATTGCCTGCAAATCGCCATAATATCTATCACTAATGTGTCCCGTACGTAAAAGTATTTTTTCTATTTCTTTTTCCTTGGCAACATCGCCGCGTTTTACCGCATCCTCATAATCTTCCAAAAAGTCTTCAATGTTTTTTTCATGGCCAGGTAAGGGGTTAGCCATCGGACTGGTGACATATCTACTCATATACTCGTCTGGTAAGTCCCGCTCAGACCCCGTCCACTTGTATTCTTCGCCGGATGGGTGCGTCCTAATGCGTTCTGGGGCTCTTTCTTCTAAATGTTGATATCCTCGCGATCCACCTTGTTTCTCCCAATCTATCCTACTGCTCTTCTGTAGATCAGGATCATACCCTCGATCTATTGGTTCCAGCTTTGCTTCCGGCCATTCATCATACCTTTTTGGGAGATACGCACCTTCGTCGTCCTGTATATCCCAGTGCCGGTCGTTTTCAATTTTTTTGCGCCAAGCGGCGAGGTCTGCCCAACGGTATCCAAATGCATCGATAAGATTTTGTTGCATTAGATCTAATTCTTCTTTTGCTTTTTCTGCTAGGTCGTCGTGGACGCGTCCTTGGTCGTGGAGATATTCTACCGTATAGGCATATGCAACTACCTCTTCCCATTTTTCGTATGCCTCATTTCGCTCCTCTTCCCATCGGAAATGTCGAAAGCTAGAATTCTTCCCTTGCTCTTTGTCTTTAATCCCAGGTTTGTCTTTAAGCCTAGGTTTCGGTCGTTCTTCTAATTTCTGCTTAGTCTTGTTTCCTTCGTGTTGTTTGTATCGATCATCATCTTTCATCTGCGATTTGGCGTGCTTCCTATCTTTATGTACCTTCAAAGCTTCTTTCCCACCTGGAAGTTTAATTAGTTGATCCTCGATATTAGATCTAGTCTGCATGGTCATGAGATGCCTTATATCGTTTGGATCAGCCATGCTTGGCCAAGCTTCGGACTCAGCTTCTCGGGCTTCATCATAATCGGCGAGAAGTTTTTTGTATCTTTCTTCTTCCGGGGATAACTCTTCTTCCGGGGATAAATCCCTATCATGCTGTTTGTATCGATCATCATCTTTCATCTGCGATTTGGCGTGCTTCCTATCTTTATGTACCTTCAAAGCTTCTTTCCCACCTGGAAGTTTAATTAGTTGATCCTCGATATTAGATCTAGTCTGCATGGTCATGAGATGCCTTATATCGTTTGGATTAGCCATGCTTGGCCAAGCTTTGGACTCAGCTTCTCGGGCTTCATCATAAGCGGCGAGAAGTTCTTTGATTCTTTCTTCTTCCGGGGATAAATCCCTATTCGTTGTTTCTTCTAAGAAATATCTTGGGTCTATTCTCTTTTTGTTCTGTCCTGTGAACCTAGGCATAATGTTAAGTCTCCTTATCTATATAACTAGTCATCAAAATATTCATTTACTTTGTATTTCTTAATGAATCTTTTAAGTTCTGATATTGTTATTCCTAGCATATTGGCCGCTTCTCTATGAGAGTTGGTTGCTGAGAGTGCAAATTTAATTAGAGAGTCTTTTATAATATAGGTAGAGGTGTTCCAAATAGGATATCCGTATAACTTACCTCTTACATTTTTAGCTGATAATTCTAATTTTAAAGCTATAATTTCTTCTAACTTTAAAGAGGCTAACCTTACTTCAAACTCTGCATTAATTTTCTTCTCATTAGACAGTTTTTTAGATATACTTTGATAGTAATTCTTGCCTCTTAGTCTTTTAGGTAATTTCTTCTCTCTCATCACTTCTAGAATTCGTGAATTAAGGGTATCATATTTTGGAGGAAAAGTAAAGGCTTTTAAACAGCTATATCTTCGACGGGTTCTTCCGCTGCAGCTGCTGCTTTTTCCTGCTCATACGTATCAGTCGTGGGTTCAGCTAGCTTTTTATTTAACTCGTCTTCAAACTCATCGAAATAAAGTTTGACATTGGTAATCAAATAATCATAAAATATTTCTTGGTCTTCTTCATTTCCCATGAAGACGAAGGCATCAACGATTTGGTTTTCTATCTTTTTGAATGTGATGTAGGCAGCATTCCGGCCTGTCTCGTCATGACCTTCAATACTAAATTCTTCTTTTGGATCGGGCGGCTCTTCAACATCTGCCTTCCCGTCGTTGTTAATATCGATCTTTTTATCTTGTTCGTCTTTATCAAGGATGTCGACACCAATGTCCTCGTTTAGACTAGATTCCTCAAATGTACCATGGAATTTAACGCCAAGTCCTCTGCCTTTCACGGGTAGCCTACTTAAAGGAACCTTATCAGCCAAATCCTTCAGTACTGAAACTTTTTCTTGTTTGGGTGCAGTTTTGACCTTGAGGTACGCATTCAACAGATCTTCGTCGGTCTGTTGTTCTATCTTTGGCATTATTTCTTCTATAGAAGGAGCATTAGCAGGACCCGCAGGACCCTGCGGAGCAGCACTAGCCACCCCAGTAGACGCTATGAGGGTGATTAAAGAAATTATTAAGTCTCTCATTCCCTCTTGTAGAAGATCATCTGCTTTGTCATTTACTTTTACGGGAGCAAGCGTGTTCTGTATAGCGTGTATTATATGTGCACGGAAAGATTCTCTTTGAGATATATCTGTTGTGAGCATTTTAAAATCCGTCTCTATAATGGGAATAATCTTTTTAAGAAGATCTTCCAGTACATTGAGTCCGGTGGCTTCATGAGGATCCTTTTCAGAGTCTGCAGTTGCTGCTTCTAAAATCATATCTTGAATTATGTTTCGAAGTGAGATTTCTTTATTCAAGGCATCAACTGATTCTTTAATCAATTTTCTCTCTACAATGCCGATTGCTCTTGAGATACATTTTCTTAAGTTAATTTCTGCTGCTAATTCTTCATGCGATATCATAAAACTTCTCCTAGTATTAAGTAGTCTTTCTTTCATCTTCTGGGTCCAGAATATTTCCCGGAGCACCTTCGACGGCACCCGCAAGAGATATTTCTTCTAGTTCTTCTTCTGTAATCGGAGAAGTGTCTGGGTTGTCATTATTTACTTCCTCTTTCGCAAAAAAAGCATTTGACTTCCGAATTGGTCGAGGATCCATAAAAGGTTTGCCAGGATTTTGAAGGCCTAGATCCAGCAATCGTTTTTGTGCTGCGTCCAATCTTCTCTTGGCTATCGGTTGCCAATCTCCTTCGAGTAAAAGATTCTCGACCATAGAGAGAAGATTCGATTCATTAAATTCGTTACCAATACGCTGAAGAGACCCAGGCAATGATTGATTCTCTACAGGGTCAAGTCCCAGTCTCATCCTCACATCATCTGGATTGATACCCTTTGGGATAAACCTGTGGATTTCTTTTCCGTTCTCTAGAGAATTTAGAAAATCACTGGCGTGGATAGGTCCCTCCTCGTCGGAAAGAGCACATATAAGATAATCCAGAATATTTCCAGGAATCACCCCCGGCAGTTTCGGCTGGTACAAGTGATATTTTAGAAATTTTTCATAATCTGGCTTACCCGATTTACGATCTGGCTTGTCGCTGGCAACTGGTATGATTAGGTCACCTGGTTGTGGGATAAATGCTGGCACTTCTCCGTTCATAACATCAAAAGAAGCTTGTACGGGAGAATTAAAAGGAGATGCTATTACAGACACTCTATCTCCAAATTCAAAATTCTTAAGGTACAACTCCCACACACTTTTTGATTCCAATACTCCTATTTTCTTTTCGCCTATCATTTTAGGTAGAGGGGATATTAAAACATATAAATGATTGATGCCTTTATCAAACATACAACGAATAGTTTCTAAGTGACCCTTTTGCGGAGGTTTGAATTTACCAGGAAACACTGCTATCTTTCTTCTTATGCCAGGATTGTCGGTCTGCAGGTCTACAAGGTCGTCTTCGTGTTCTTGAATCGGTTCTTCTTCTCTTTCTTCTTCTGCCGGATCTACCTGTTCTGGTTTTTTCGCAAAAGGACTATCTGCTAAGGCTGTTATAAAATCACCAGTGATCTTAACCGGTCGAGAACCAAAAAGTTTCTTGTTCCTCAACACTATTCCTTCATGTTTTGTTTCGGTTCCAGTTATGTCTCCCAATGGACTAGTGAGAGATTCCAATAAAACACTTCCTAATACCTGTGTTGCATAATAGAAAATTGCTCCATTAATTGCAAGTTGTCCATCTTCAGGATCCATCAATAACTCTGCTAGAGACCCACCACCCATTAACACTTGGAAAACTAGTCTACTAAGTGCCGTAACTTTTCTTCCATCGCTAAGTGATACGATTCTTGAGCGTGGGTTGATCATATTACTGTTAGTTAGCCAATCTCTTAAGGACTTCGCTACAACTTTTTCATCAAACTTAATTGGAACTTCCAAATCTAAAGCTTTATCGAAACTAATTGACTTTATGTCTTCTCGCATTTTAGTCGGCACCACTGTATATAAATTAAATCCAAATTTTTGAGAAAATGGTTTAACTTTTTCTTTTAAACTTTCTAATGCATTTTCATCATATTCTATTTCTGCAGAAGTATCCTTTACAGGTTTTCCATCATCCCCGACTGGTCTTGTTAGTCCCGGCCGATATTCGCCAGTATGATAATGTGTTTTTTCGTAATACTGATTGACGCCGTGAATAGCTATGAAATCTTCGGGATATTTGACTATATTTGTCTTTTCCCACACAAATTCTGCATTTAGAAATCTTGTTTGATCGTCCCACATCCCTAGAGATTCAAGTTCTGGTTTTATTTTAGGGAGTGCTTGATTGAAGATGTCAAGCATTATTTTACCAATCTTGATCATTCCGTGACCTTCTTTCCCGTCCATCTCGACCCACTTCGAGTGGTCAGAAAAAGAACCAAATCTCTTTATAAGATTTGCTATCTTAAGTCCTGAATAGTCACACACCCAACATTTAAAAGCACCTTTGTCCAAATTAATGGAAAGTGTTCTCTTTTCGTGTTGGCAATTGGGGCACTTAAAATGGTGTTCTGTTCCAGATTGGTAGTATCTGCCAAGAACACTTCTTAAAATTTCTAGCTTTTCTTTATCCACAAATCTAGAAGGCAGTTTTTCAGCAGTTACTCCCTCAATATCTAGTGGTTTAAGACTGCCCCTGTCAAGAGCAAACTCTTTCCCGCCGGGACCATCAATTAGCTTGATACTTGCGTTAACACCATCAAATTTAATACTAGAGGATTCACTTGCCTTAATCTTCGTACTCTTTTTTGATACGAATGCAGCAGCGGTTTCAAAAAATTCTATCAAATCTTTACCAGTTTTTACTTGCGGTAAACTAAAAGGATGAAGCATATGTCCTCCGCTTCCTCCTTCGGATATGATATTATTTTTCATATTGTTTATTTTGTCCACTTACCAACAAGTTTTTTAAACAATTTTGTATCGCGACTCGTGAAACGAGATTCATAAAGTGCGTTTTCTATCTCAGGTGTTCGAACTGTTGCTGATTCGTTCGCGTAGGAACTGCCACGATATTTGGTCTTCTTTTTGGCGGCGGTGGCTTGGGAATGCGCGTGCTGGCCTTGAGAGATACCGCCCCCGACGGCTCTTCGAATAGCCTCTCCTTCTGCTGCCTTTGCTGCCTCTTCTTCTTCTTCTTTTCTTCTTTTTGCATCGGCTTCGCCTTGACTACTCTTGATGCCGGTGAAGAGTGTCTGTGATACATCAGAATCGAAATCGCCCTCATTAAGGTCTTCTTCGAGTTCTTCGGGATCATCTCCACAGCCTTCTTCGATTCCTTCATCAAAACCTCCTAGGGGACCGCCTATCGACGCTCGGGTCCGCATGACCCCTCTAGGGTTTATAGCTCTCATCATTTTTTCAACTTTGTCGATCTTCGCGGGTGGGGCCCCCTGTTGTATTAATTCAGTTCTTAGCTGGCTTAGTTTTTTCCATTCTTCAGTTGGTCCATGTTTCGGGTCTGGGTATCCTTTCGATTCGGGCATCTGACCGCCAGAAGGGTCGTCGGCGGCAGCGGCGGCAGCGGCGGCGGCGTATTCAGCTTCCATTTCTTTGCCGACTCTTAAATATTCCTCATATTCCTCTGGGGTCTCAAATGGGTGTGGCAAACCCTCTTCATCGGGACGCGGGTCTCCGAAATTTTCTCCTAGTCCCTGCTGTCGCCGCGCGAGAATATCCTTGATGGCAGCCTCAAACTCCCAATCACGACCCATCCTCTGCGAAGCCTCGTATCCAGGCTCAAGCGTCGGGTCTATGCCGGTCGGTGATTCGGTCTCGACATCTGCCGGTATGACTTCTCGTGGTTGAGCACTAAGACCTTTATTGCCAACCCTAGGGTCGGGTCGCTGTATTTCCCGTATATCCGGGCACTCATCACACTCTTCCTCAATTGGATTCTTAACATCCTCATTGAGGATCCTCATAATCTCTTCTTTAATCATCTTTTTTATCGTGCTCTTCTTCATTGTGAACTTCTCCTTTTGTTCTTGTAATTTTTTGGACTTACGACCATCTTCCCAATCTCTAAATAACATGTTTCCTAGTAAATAAGCCTCTGCTTCCATTTTACGAAGTTTTGGATTCGCTTGGGCATATCCGGGTGTTGTTTCACATCCGGTATCAAAGTCCCCTCTTAAGTTTTGCATATGATGTACTAGTTCGTGTGCAATTGATCTCAAAACATCTTTTCCATGCCTGTTTGTTGTGAAAACAACAACATCTTTGTTGGAAGGGTCGTAATAAGCAGTTTTACCCAGTAATTTATCACCATTTTCGCCATCTTCGGCAAAAAATAGACCTGGAGGGTCCTTAAACCCCAGTTTCTGTTGGCAATGTCGCATTAAGTCATGCGCAACCGGTTCAATATCGTCAATATTAATTTTCATATGATAAGGTACACCAATATGATAATTAGGTTAAATGCGCTCTTTATTCCCAGAAAATACCACTTCTATCTCTTTGTTCTCAAGCATTTCTTTAATCCAGTACTGCATATCCTCAGATTTGGTGAATTCAAACATATTTAGACCCTCATAGATCATCCATTTTTTCGCTTTATCCAAAACATCCATTTTGTTTAAAACTAGCTTGTTAACTCCATTAATATTGATTGCCATTTTTAACATATCGAAGTCCATCCAGTTAATTTGTCGTGGCCGACCGGTTGTAGCACCGTATTCTTCTCCAATTTCTCTTATTTGTGCGAATATTGGGTCATCACCTTCAAATAGTTTCGAACCCACATATGTTTCGTACACTTTAGCGACTCCCCAGACATCACGAATTGCCTTCGGAGGGACACCATTCAATATTGCTCCACCAACTGTGCAGTGAGAAGAAGTTACGTAAGGGTAATCTCCCCAATCAATGTCTAATCCAAACCCCTGTGCTCCTTCAAACAGTATTTTGACTTCATCAAAGTCCAGATTGTCATGAATCTCAGTGTACATGTCGATTATATAAGGTGATAATTCGGGCATATCAATGGCTCGCAGTCCTTTACGAGAGTATTTATCTCTGTATGCGGGTCCGTTCCCCCTTTTTGTGGTACCAATAATTTCATCCTGGCCATCTTGTGCCACATGAAAATCAGTAATAATATGTGCAGTTGCGGCAATATATATCAAACCATCAGTATCGATACCTTTTGAATTCAATTCTTCTATTTCAGAAAGGAATTGCTTGACATTCACAACACATCCTGGACCGATTACTGATCGTATTCCAAAGAAAACCCCGCAAGGTATGTGGTGTGTTACAAACTTCTCTCCATTGTGGTAGATGGTGTGACCAGCGTTACATCCTCCGTTATAGCGTATAACATGAGTGTAATCATTTGTCTTACATAAATGGTGGGACACTTTTCCTTTTCCACAATCTCCGTATTGAAGATCTACGACGACATCGGCTATCATTATTAACTCCTTTAAAGTCATGTAATGATAACATATTTCCTAGTTGAATATTATTCTTATTTTAAATATTATTCCAAGGAGCTGGAGAGTCGGGGTCTAAAAGATCTTCTGTAGAAACGTCATCAAACATTCCCTCTTCTTCGTCTTCATTTCGCGTTAAGTAATCGTCTACTTCTGATTGTGCGAAGTCCACAGACTCATTCTGGAAATAATTTGCGATTTCCTCTTCTAAACTTTTATTTTTACTAGATTTTATAGGCATTTTCACTTTTCCTCGTATATTTTGGCTAGCCCTTCATTAATTAGGACCTGGTTAACGCTTTCAGTGTGCTCTTTTACAAATATTTCGCCCAAACACCGTCCATATTTGCCGTCCCCGTGCGTAATAAGCTCAAATTCTCCGTTTGAGAGTGCCAGAATTGCCGCGAGCCGCCTGTAAGTGTCTTTTCCAGCCTTAACTTCATCTTTATCTCTGGAGCGCGTCTCAGGGGCGTTAATTCCCCATAATCGTATGCGTTTTCGGACAAAAACGTCGAAACCGACATCGATTTCAGCGTCAATGGTGTCTCCATCGACAATTCTGATCAATTTTGCTTTATATTTTTCCATTTCAAAGAGAATTAGGTACGAACGCCAAGAAATCTCCACCAATTCTCTGCAATATTGATATTCGATACTGACTTTTGGTCCAAAGACTTCATATTATCGTAGGCCGCGATCTTAAGACTGCTCAAGGTGCCTAATTCGTCATTAATTCGCAACATTTTAAACGCCAAATTCTCGTTAGAGTAGGTTCCTTCGTCTTCTAACCCGGATTGACGCATTCTTTTGATCTTATCTTTAAGCTGAACAGAGTAATCATACACTTCTTTGAATTTTTTATCCTCAAACATCGAAGAAAGCTCTTTAATTTCCTTAGAAATGGCATTATATTTCTTTTTGGTGCCTTCAAGGTCAATATCTACCTTCTCTTTTATGGGCATATCGATCCAATCTTGTGTTAAAATAGAGTAAACACCATTAGCAAAGTGCTCTTCGTTGGTATCTTGTATGTAAATCTCTACTTCGTGGTCAAAAATCATGATTTTATGAGTTTTGTTCCACTGAATGCGCTTTGCTGTGAAATATTTTTCTAAAATCTCACCTCCATCTTCAAGATTTCCGAAATCAATAAGCACATGAAGGTCAATATCTGATAAATTGTGGTAGTTATAGCTAGCTAGAGACCCAGTGAACGTCACATTGTCAAAATCTGGTATGCTTGGTATCTCAGATTTTAGTAAATCATGAAAATCTTGCGCTATTTCCATTAATTTTTCTGATACTTCTGGTTTGAGTTTGCCTTTTTCCCAAAATTTTGAATTTAAAACTTCATGAACCACCAACTTAGATGAATCAAATCCGTCTTCTTGCAAGTGGCTCTTCCAAATTTTGCTAAAGTTGGTCATGTTATTAATAAATAGTCTTAAATGTCTATTATAATCACTCTTTTGTTGGGTAGGGGCTTGGGGAAGGGTCCATCGTTTGGTGGCAAATCCTCTGGACGAATGTTTTCTTCTAGGTGCAGTGGTTCGGGTGTCCACTCTTCTTGCGACTCTCTTTGAACCTTGTTTAATATCCAATTTATAAATTCATTCATTTGTTTTTCCTCCTATGGTAATTAGAATTCTCACTTTTCAGACTCCTCTTTAGTTATGTGGTATGTTAAATAAATGATACCACATGACAGTCCAAGAAACACTATTGCAGGATCCATAATGTACTCCTTGTTGGTTGAAAATTTACCAACAAGACGTACATATTACCAAAAATATTTAAAAGACTTTAATTTATTTTTCAATATTATCAGTTATATATTCTCCCATTGACCACACTTCAGCATATGGACCACACGTGTGATCTATCTCCCCACACAGCAAAATAGCATCAGCAACATCAACTACGTGTACTGCTAAAATCTTACCTTCATAGAGGTTTATTTCGTCTAGTTCAATGTCCAAATTCCTTAAATACTTTATGTGATTTACAGGATCATAAATAACTACAATATTTTCCGTACCGAAATACAGATCAACCCACATAGAAACCAGCTCTTTATACGAAATTGAGTACGAAATATGATTAAATTCTAAATTTGTCACTTGGAGTGCTTGTCAGCAACGGACTGTGACGCCCAGGCTTGCGGTTTAACGCGACATTCGAACCCGGCCCCGGTTACATATCCTCTTAACATATCGCAGAACTTAGAAGTGCCGTTTTTCATGTAAAACGGAGAAACGTCAATATGCAATTCTATATTGTCAGATTTTATATTGTGGTTTGTCATAATATGCTCTGCTAAATCCACGGATCTTCTAACTTCTTCCGTTATCCTGGTTACTAATACTTTAAAGTTGTTTTCCGGTAGGTGTTCACGAGCAAAAAAATACCTGCTAGAAGCACCACCACCGTAAAGACAGATGGCGGTTGCAAAATTAACTTTCTTTTTTGTTATAAAGGAGTCAGATCCAATGAAAACTTTTGAACCTTTTTTGATAGAATGTTTTGAAATTTTAATTATTTCTTCAAAATTAGTTTTCTTTCCGGATCCGGATATCCAATCTAATCTTAGCAGGTCGCACATATCAAAATATGAAATTTCCCAGACCATCCCAGAGATCTGATTCTTCATCTTCGTCGTTCATTCTGGAATGGAGTCTTTCAAATAATATTTCTACTACTTCTTTTACATGCTCCTCTTCTAGAGAGTCATACATTTCATTTAAGTTTCTAAATGCTTCCTGGGTGGAGAGTCTTTCTTTTTCTAGGTCAATACATATTATACACATAATCAAATTCTACCTTAAATTATATAATGTTTAAACTCTTTTACTTATTTTACCCTGCTCCAACCACCCGACAAAGAACTAGACCCTCCTCCGCCTTTATATTTAATAATTATTTCTTCGTAACGTCCTATTAGTCCTTTGCCTTGTTCTGTCCATTTATTCAATATTTCACCGAATGCGTCTGCGGATCCATCCGTCGAGGTCTTTAATTCTTCGCGTACATTAAGTATTTTCTGGAATATTTTGCTCATTACTTCGCCGCCTGCTTCTTTTGATCCTTGTAACTCTATCATATTGGTACTAGCATTGGCTTTGTCTATCCACGTCGCAGCGTCTATAGCTTCTTTCATTCCCATCTCCATACGGCCGGTCCCTGGACCGACATCACCGCCAAGAGTTGACATATCGTGTACTGCACCTTTAAGCATATCCACCATAGATTGGTCAAGTAAGTGTCCTTTCCAAGTGACTTTTGCTTGCGCTTCAGCAGCGAATAAAGCCATCGCCATAAAAACAATCAACATCACAGATGTTGCTAGCACAACTTTACACAAGAATTTATGTTTCGAACAAAATTTTCCAACTACCCCAACGATTTTACGTACAATACCTATCACAGGTTTCAAAATTTTTGCAAAAAGTCTTATACCTCCTCGGATTGCTCTTAATATTAAATCTTTTCCCTGAATTAAAAGCATGATAACAGCCTCGCTAATTGAATTAACTGCAGACCAGGCACTTCCTTTCGGATCGACACCGGATTCCACGTCTGCCACAGCTTTAGCCATTTTGGATTTTGAACCAATGCCAAAGAATTCATCTATTCTAGAAAAAGGCAGAACCTCGTCTAATTGGTAAATTGCATTCTTTTCCCAAAGAAGGATCGCTTCTTCTAGTGTGCGCTCTTTCGAATCAATCGATTCTAAAAGACTTTTAAAACTAGTTTTTGTGATGCCGTTTGATTCAAAAAGATATACATTCTTGGATTCATGATCAATGGACGCAATTGACAAATTGTCCAAAGCGTTCTTCGCCTCCTTCAACATCTTTTTATTAATATTTATTTTAACAGACCTTGCAGAAGAGATTCTCCTCTTTCTTTCTGTTATCAGTTTTTTATTGATTTTTATTAACATACAAAAACACCTTCCTTTACTTGTAATTAGTCATTATCTCAATGTTGCATCTTTTTTTGTTCCCTTTAATCTTGGTATAAGATCCTTTTTAAGCTTAAGTAGTCGGTTAAACTTCACCTTCTGTCTGGCATCGGTGTAGAGTACTTGAGGCTTTTTGACTTTTCCATCGATTAAGAGATCCTCGAAGTTATAAAACTTTATCTTAACATCCTCTCCTTTCGCGGCAACAGAACAACTAACAAACATTAGTAACATAATAATATACATAATTTTTTTCATAGTTTGACCCTCCTAGTATTAAGTATCAGCTAGGATCAACGTTGGCAATAAGAAATATTAAAGAATCTGGTAAACCGAACCGGACCACCCCAGTTGGCTTCCCATCTTTATATACAACAGTGTATGGGATCCCACGATATTCAAGTTTTGTCAGTATATCAGCCACCCAAGGCTTGGAAGCGTCGAGGAAAACAATCTTTTTTGCAATTTCCACCTCTTTAAGAAGTCTTTTAAGTTTAACACACGGTTCACACCAATCTGCCCCAAAGACGACATATGTTTGTTTTGGACTTTTAATTTTTTCTTCAAATACTTTTTTAGTGGAACATACAGGAGATAATAAAGCAACGCTTAAAACAGCAGTGGCAATTATTTTAAACACTATATGTCAAGAGGCTCGTCATGTTGAGTGGGAGTAGAGGAAGCTGCAATACGTGATCTGGACATACTGATTTTCATCTTTTCTCCTCTATTTCCGCTTTTTTACAAGCGCGTTTGTATCAGCCATACGGCTTATACGCTTGCCACCTAGGTTCCACTGAACATCTACATTTACACCTCTGCCTTTCGCGGCTCGGCTAATACTCACAACTTTACCTCCTATGAGGTTAGCCGCAGCCCACTTTTCTGTATATTCAGGCTTGGCTGGGTCACTCGGGACATGTTCTTCTTTATATTTTACGATATCGCCCGTGTTTATATCCCATACGCCTTCTTTCAAAAGACTACCCATAACAATTGTTAGCTGTTCCATGAGATTCTGGATATCTGCAGTGTCTTTTCCACGAAGTTGTAATTGCTTTTGCAACAATTGTTTAATTGATGCGCTAATTCCCGCGATACCTTTAGGATCAGACAATAACGTCGCGAGACCCGGATTTTTTGCTGCATTTCCGTAATTCGATGCAAGAGATCGAGCGATCACCTTCCCAAGTGGGTCCATGTCCTTTGCAGCTGCTTTAATGTTTTTAATGTTTGTTTGCATATTTGCTTGTAAATCGCGGAAGGAATCTCCTGAAGCGTGCCCTTCTTTGCCCCAGGTACTTAAAGCATCGGTCGCCCACTTTTGCAACTTCCCAGCTGCAGAGGCGATTTCCTCATCATTTAACTGACTACCAAGATTTTGGTTAAGTTGTTCAAGACCGCTACGCCCTTGTTTTGAAAGATTAATCACTTTATAAAGAAATTTCTTTTGTTTTTTGGGATCGTCAGCAAGATTCTTGCTTAAGTTTCTGCGAATCCCGGCCGTAAAAGATTTAACCCTTCCAGATCTAGCCTGCTTCTCGGCTTCTGGGCTTAACTCTTCAAGTACTGGTAGGCTTATATTTGTAGCTTCAGCCAAAAGAAGATTGGCAGTGCTCAATATGTTCGATTCAGCAACAGGTAATCCACGTTTTTTAAGATAACTGGCAATTGATTTCGCAAGAAATTGTGCTCCGGATTGTCCAAGATCAGGAATCATCTTTTCTAGCTTTCCGACAATTGTTTCTTCTGTAGCACCGTCACCTGTCTTAATGTTCTTTTGTTTTCTCATCACGGATAGTGGCGCGTCTTTATCAACAGCGGCTTCTTTTTCTTCTTCGCCAGGTTTTGCTTCTTCACCAGGTTTTATTTCTTCACCTTTATCATTAATCGCGTCTCCCAACTTTGGTTCTGGCTCTGTACGGGATTGACCTGGGCTAGATTGTCCTGGACTAGGTTGCCCTGGGCTGAATTTCTGGTCGCGTTCTCTTTTTTCGCGTTCTTCCTTGTCTCTCCTTTCTAGATCTGCCAGTTCACTAAGAGACATATCGATGCCATTAATCAGTTCCGCTACCAGATTAACAACTTCTTGTTTATTCTTCTTAAGGGCTGATGCGTCCCCGGTTTTTAAGAAGTCTTTCATGAATGGGTATCTTTCAGCACCCTTTTCTTCGGCTTCGGAGTCTGCCACGGCTTTATCCATTTTGGATTTTGAACCAATGCCAAACAATTCATCCATTTTTTGAATTGGGGCTTCTTCTTCTTCACTCAGGACTTCAAGGGTTAAGTTTTCCACTAAACTTTGAATATTGTTTTTTGTAATTATCACGGGGGGTTTTCTCCATTAATTTGCTATTATAATTAGTTTATGTGTTCGCAAAACTCGAAAATTTTATTTTTGTGATTTTTGACGAATTTTTTTTATTCTAAACCGGGTTTTCGTCGGGAATTTTTTCACTATTCTCCGTCATCCACGTCATCCATCATCTTCGCCATAACTTCCTCCGCCTTTTGATCTAATGACATGTTAGGAATATTAAACTTATTTTTGAATTCAACACTAATATCTAATACTTCTTTGATGTCCTCTTGGAATCTCTTAAGACCGTGACCGAATGATTCGTATGCAGTCAGTTTAGAGACGCGGTGATAAGCCTTTCTACCCTTCGAGGCATTAGGAGCGTTTTCATCCCAATTGGCATACATGGGCTCCCACCCTTCCGGAACACCTTGTACTCCCGGTACCCATGTACGCATCCATTCCCTTATAGTGGCACTAAAGCTAGCAAAGGCGCGGTTTAAGAATTTGGAACCATACCAAAACTCCCGGTATTGGTTACTTTCGGTCGCAGAGGTTAAAACATATAAGAGATCTTCAACGTCTTGATCGGAGCGCGATGCATCCATCGTTGACAATCCCCAGTCGAACTTAGTGTTATATACTGCTCCAAAGTTTTCCGGAGTAAGCAATCGTATGTCGGCATAGAGATGCTCAATGATTTCTCTAATGAATGTGTTGCGAATATCTTTAAAGACTTCATGTTGCCGGTATGGGCCAAATAATTTCTCGTCTCGTAATGCAGTATATGCTAATTTGCTAGCTCCAGCCCTCAACCACTGCTTCTTGCGAATCCTTATATGTTCGGGAGTATACTTGTTGGGGAAAGTCTCGACAACGGTTAAGGCAGATCTAGAGAAGAATACTCCTTGAATTGGTTCATTTGGGTGAATGATACCCTCACCAGAATCGTAAGCACCGTCAAAGCCAAGCCATCGCAACAAAGCAGACCATGTGTTAGGGTTATAGTCGGATGCCACGCGGGTAAGGTTCCAAAGTATGCCGAAGGGGTATTGGTGACGGCTTTCTTTTTCGATTTTCTGAAAACTAAAGAGATTAACGTCGATATCTAGACCTTGTGTGTAGTGATCTTTGATTTCCTCAATGATCTCTTGGTTCTTCACGACACCGGCATCGATTGCTTCCTGAGAATATATTTTTTTCAGAAGTCGCGGCATATGAATCGGCGTGACTCGGGTGAGCATATTCGCTCCTTCCTTTTGCGTTATAACTGATATATATTCTCTCTCTTGCGCATACGGTAGATTTCCACTCTCAATTAATTTATATATGGAGTTTGTTAAAGGGTATGCGTATATGCCATTCGGAGTACTGTATTTGGACCCCGGATTGATGCCGACCTTATTAAGGCTCGTATACGTTATATAATGCGTTGGTGGACCACCAAAATCCTTTACTGTGTAGTGCTGTAGGGTATCAAGGAGGTCTGGTAGATCTACACCTTCCTTAGATGCGCGGGTTGCCATCTCATCTACTTGGGTTGCATACTTTCTCCAATTTTCAATTATTAATTTCATAATCTCTGCATTTTATTTTTGGGGGTTTTTAGCGCGTCTGTTTAAATTAGTTTCATACATATATTCGCCACCGAGTGCTACAGATTGGGCTTGTCGATAAGCTTCTTCGTATGTCTTCAAGTACTTGCCATCGTAGTAGTGTTCCCAATAATCTCCCCGGTCGCCGTCGTCCTGAGCATCCTTTGCTGCATCACTTTTCGCTCTATCTGTCAGCCACATGCCCGCCTCGTCCGGCGACATGCCTTCAATTGCCTTGTTAATCTCCTGGGCATATGCGCGCAATTTCCTGCTCTGCTCCGGATGTAATACATCTTCACCCTCATATAAGAACTTTGTGATCTCTTCCTTGATGATTTGCTTAAGCGTTTGTTTTGTGATATTCATGAGATCCTCCAATGTTGTAATTAGTTTTCTTAGTTTTAAAATCTCTGATTTTTTCTTGGCGATAGTGAACGTGTACCTAGCCATACCTGACCGGATAGATCTATATAGGACTTACATTAGGGTAGGGGGGTAGGGGGGGGGACCCCCCCGTAGATGTCAAGAAAAAAAATTGTTTGTCAAGCTATATGTTTCGGGGTTTCGGACGGCCGTTTAATATTAGCTTTGCTTGGTAGTCCCGCAAGCCTTGACGGATACCGTCAATCGTGCCGCCGTTGACATATGTCATGACCTCAATCAACTTGGCAGCACCGGCGGAGTCTAGACCGGTATCTTCTAAGGCGGTGAATACTGCCGATTGAATAGACAGCTCAACATGGTTGTAATCTTCGATGCGCATCAATTAAGATCCAGAGTGGTTAAGGTGTTTTTAAAGTTTTATTTCTTTATCTTCCGGGGGTCAAGACATCGTGCGCACCATCAAAGGCAAGCGTCTTCATGATGTCGCGGTAGTCTTGCTCGCGACTGTCAAAGCCTTGACACTCTAGGTTGAGGCATGGGTTGCCGTTGGGAATGGGGCACGGTGCGTTGACCGCGTCGAGGTAGCTAGCGTGCGCAGTGTTTAGCCATGCTGCATTCTTGCTGTACTTGGATTCGATTGCGGCGGTTCGTTGCTGTATCTTGCGGATGATGTTCAGCATGCTGTATCCCTTGCGGTGAATGGTCAGGGTTGATTCCCTAACCTTGTATACCCATTATATCAAACCTGCTGCAAAAGTCAAGGGATATTTTAACTTTTTATTTCTTTTGTTCTCGGCCATTTCCTAGCGTACAAAGCAAAGGTACGCGAGCATGCCGAAAAGCGAAAGACTCGTGATAATTAAGAGAGCGTCCGATTTGTGTAGCTTCACGATTTAAACTCCGTTGGACCTAAACACCAGTAAATAAAAGCACCTGCGGCAATCATTGCCGATGCGGTGAATATTGCTATTAATAGCTTGCGCCACGTCATGTTAATTTGTTAACTCCCCTCGACCGTCAAACCCTTGACACCGTTAGAAAACTGCCTGATAGCGTCGTTAACCCGCTTTTCAGGCTAACCGCGTGCATAAACTAACTGCGCCAAAGGTTTGACGGCATGGTTGACTGTCAAGTTGTTGACGATTCGCGTGTGTACTAAGTTCGAAACCGTTCAACCGCTAGCACCCTTTACGCCTAAAGGATTGTACACCGTCAAAAACTTAACGCTTTGTTCTTTATCGTACCTTGTATGGCTTTAGCCTCGTTTAGTCTTTCGCCATGCTTTCGAAATTGTTTTGGTTACTTTCTTCTTTGTTCTCTTCTTTGCCATTAATCTAAATCAGAATTATTGTCATACTCAAAGCCACTGCTGACCGAACCAATAAGCCGCACTGTGCCTGCAAGCTCAGAAGTGGTGACCCATTGGCAATCACCATTGGACCACTGTACAAGGGTTTCGCGCTCACCGCGTCTTTGCTCTATAGCTAACCCGTCTTTATGACGTGGGTTTGTTGTGTCTTTGGATTGTACGAACATTCTGGAACCTTTCTTTTTTTGTTACTCTCTAACACTTTCTACACTCATTATATCAAATCGGGTGGGAAAGTCAAGCACTATTTTAAATTTCTTTTCTTAAGGACCATCGCGTGAATAAACCATTTACTTTTAAACCTTTAGTTGACTTCTTTAATCTCAACCGAAAAGGGCTGAGTCTCACAATTGCAAAAAGCTGGCCCGCAGAAGAATCCGCAGATAGGCACCGCACGTGCGAAAATTGGACTGTTACGATTGACCCTGCGCCGAGTAGTGGCACGGTTAGCGACGTAAGACCGAACAACGGGTGCTGACCTGAAAATCATTTTAAAACCTTTTAAACTGTTTAAAGTAGGGCGGGTTTTCACCCGCCGAGTGTTGATTGCTATCGTTTAAATTACGCCGCTAGAGACGGCGAATTCTCGCACCGCGCCGGACTCGAACATTTCAAGCACCGTTTCCAGCTCGGATGCTTTGAAACAAATCGGAAACTTGCGTACACCCTTAATAGCAACATGACCATTTTTGGTAATGTCAAGGTGGGGCTGAGATTTGAGCGCGTCAAGCTCGGCTGTCAATGCCTTAAGCTCGGCGATTCGGGCGGCGGTTGCTTGTACGTTGTCTTGCTTGCTCATGGTAGAGCCTTTCATTTGTTGGCACGTGTGCCGTTAATGTTTCGGGGTGCTTCCCCTAACTTCTGCAACCATTATATCAAACTGGGTCGAAAAGTCAAGGGTTATTTTAAAGTTTTTTTGGTTCCTGTTAGATTCTCGGCACTTAGCACGATTGTACGTGCCGGAAGTCTCTTTAGTCTTTCTTGAATTCGGACCATTTTCCGCGCTTGTACTTCTGTAATGTCCTTATCAGATTTGATTCTACCAGACCATAGAAAGCCGTCTTTCCCGTCGTGGTTTCCTAACCTGTAGTACCATTCTTTCGACATTTTAAAACCCTTTTCGATTCAATGTGCCCTAATAGTAGCACAGGCTTAAACGGTTGTCAAGAAGTCTTTTAGAAAAAAACTCGCGTAAAAAATCGCGCCGATTAATCGACGATATGTGCATATCCGCGAGCATAACCAACGTGCTTGGATGTTGTCATAGACTGAAAGCCATGGCGACCGGTTGCGCTGTAGTCCTTAAGGACCTTTTTACCGGATTCGGTAGTGTCGCCAATGCACAGTTTATAACTGTACAGTTTATTTCCATCGGTCCAAAACTGAGCACTACTATTACATGCCGCTTGGCTGCACCGCCAATAGCTAGCAACTTCCCTTGTTTGTGTCTTGGTCATTTTGAAAACCTTTTCTCGTTGATTGTGTTTATATACTAACAGATGATTTTTTAAAAGTCAAGAAAAAAATGAATTTCTCAATAATCTGATGGATTTAACATGGATTCCCGTTCGTTCCAATGACTCGCTAAAGTCGCATTGCACGTCTGCAAGGTGGGGTATCGAACCATGGGCCGAAGGAATGCTCGGCACCAACCACGTCTACTAGGGAATCCATGTTAAATCCATCAAACCCAATATATTAAATGTTTAACTCTCTTCTACGGATAATACGATAGCGACCCCCCTCATTCTCGTGATAGGATCGCAGAGCTGCTCGGACATCTTTTCGGTGATCACTCGCTGTGAGATCTTCCCACCCGTCGCCATAACCATAATTGCCCTGTAAAACAAAGAGATACTGATATTTATTCGCGTTCTTAGTCTTCATTGTAGAGACTTTCCGCTTCTTTCTGATCTTCAAGATCAATCGCATTTTGCACCATTTCAACGGCGCGATTCCAGGTCATTGCTGCGATGGTGTAGCCAACCGCTCTTTGAGTCCTTGAGAGTCCCTCAATCATCGTCTCTATCTCTTTAAAGGATTTTGGAGTGGCAAACAATCCTTGCTTCGTTAACGGATTCTTCAAAATGAATTTCCTTTTTCCTCGATTGTGTTTATATACTATCAAAGGTTTTTTTAAAAGTCAAGAAGTTTTTTGATTAATCGTGAAACCTCAGTTATATCAATAACTTACCAACCTGGATAAGAATCGTTAAATTCTGGATATTCGCAATCGACTGTAGGCGCGTTGGCGAATGATGCCTTACGAACCAACCTTTCGGCATTGGCAGCAACCGACTGGAACACCGGAGAACGTGACAGAGCAACCGCTTGAGCGTGCATACAGCATGCTGCTCTGAGGTCTTCTGTCTCTTCTTCTTCGCCTACTGTGAATCCTTCCGACTCTAAATATTGGATAAGGTCCCCTCGGGCGTGCATACTAAACATTTTTCTCTTTCCTTTCTGTTTTTATCTTTAACATGTTCTCGATAACTTCTATACGTGCCTCTGTGTCAAGGGTGTCTAAAAGCTCTTTTCTTCTATTGTCGTTTAGGTCTACCCACATTCGCGCTAGGCGACGGGCAGACCCTTTCGTTGATAATCTCATATAGTATTTCTCTTTCGGGTTAATGACAAATATTGTAGGAAACGCAACCACCGTCAAAAACTTCTGGTACTTCGTCTGGCCAGTAGCAATCCCAATGTCGGAACCTCGGATGATCCCTAGAAGAATCACAGAAAACATAACTTACTGAATAATCAATGCAATCAAACTCAGTGTGTGAGTAGTCATGATCACTCGTAAAGCAACCGGAAGAAAGGGACGGTACGAATGTTTCCGTTGTCTCGATGACACAACCCGTCGTCGCCATAAAGACCATCATAAGAACAAACAGTTTTTTCATCGGAATTAAATCCTTTTCTTGATTGTGATTATATAATAACAAATCTTTTTTAAAAAGTCAAGTGTTTTTTAAAGAAAACGTAAAATCTAAATAATTCCGGTGTGTTACAAGTTTTTCATGTTTAGACCGATTCTAAATGACGGTTCTCTTCTTCTAATATTGGTATCCGGCAATCTTGATCTACCCTTGAGTCGAATATCTAGGTTACAAATTTCTGTAACTTTGTCAATGTATTCCTCGGTGATACGAACAAACTTTTTAGGCGTTGCAACGTGGGTAGGAATAGCGTCGCCTTCGTATATGCCCTCTCCGAGTAAAGCAGTCTTGACGATTTCTCTCTTTAGTTTCGGGTATTTGTCCATCATTGATTCTAGTGTAGAATTTAAGATTTTCTTTGGTCCCGCATTCCATTGGTCCATTTCGGGGTCGCCAGTAAGCCTTTTTGGTTGAAACAGTAAAGCCTCTTTGAATGGCTGTGCATCTTCGATGGAATATCCTGCCCTAGTGAACGATACATCGAGATAATCACAGAATTGCAGCATACCTATCGAACAAAGCTCTACAATGCCGTGATCCTTAACTGAAATTCGAGCACCAGAAACAGGACAAGCGAAGTCTGTTTTAACTTCCTTTGGCTTATCCGACCCCTGAAGCGGATACTGTTTTTCTGGTTTGTATAGCTTATCTGTGTGGACGTTGTTTGCTCTAAGCACTTCATCTAAAGACCTAGACTTATCCAAGGCTAGATTCTGATTCAATACTTCTTTTTCCATTTGCAAAGACATTTTTTGTCCTCTTCTTTGATTGTGTTTATATGATAACAAATCAAATTTTAAAAATCAAGTCTTTTTTTCAATTTTTTCCAAATCAGATTCAAATTCGTCAGATTGCCGACCGTCCATCCAGCGCACCGTCACAAGTGGGGGTACACGATGAAATTCGTCGGATGGATTAAGCCTTATTAACGATACGACCAGCCCTATGTTCTTTGGGTCTTCTTTGTAGAATACCAAATCACCGATACTTATTACCACGGGCCTTTCACGATTACTTTGTCGGCAATTCCCTGCTTTAGTTGTTCTACTTCTTCGCGGCATGAATCAGTAAGCGACCACTTGACGTGTCCAGTGTCCTCGCATATATCGCCCCTTACCTTGCCTTCTACTGCGAGGGCGAATAATTGCATAAGCATGTGATTTGTTTCTGGAGTGTCTATATTTCCGCTATCATAATGCTCTGCTATAGAGCGTAGAATTTTCGTACCGTGCTTGAATATTTCTCTACGTGTCTCGTTCATTTTATTTGCCGTCCTTTAAATACAGTTATATTTTATAAAGCCGTAGTTGGTCCCGCGAATATCATCTTCGCCTATGATAACTAGGGCTTGCTCGTCTTTTAATTCTAAGAGTGAAGATAGAAACCCTTCTTCTGTGACGTTGCCTCTTCCTAAATCTAAGGAAGTAAAATTAACGTCACTGTAGACTTGGCCGAGTGATTTTCCGATTTGATTAAATGGCAGACTTTCTATAATCCACCGTTTAATCATTTTTCCACCAGTCTATCATCATTTGGCCAAAGAATAGTCCTATGGCTATTGCTATGATGCTTCCTAAAAAATCCATTTTGTTATTTCCTCTCTGTTTAAGTTGTACCCTGGACAGGATTCGAACCTGTGACCCGCTGCTTAGAAGGCAGCTGCTCTATCCGACTGAGCTACCAGGGCTCAAGACTCTACATTGACTTCTGACAATCCAATAAGATTTTTCTTTTTTTGCATCATAAATCTTCAAGGTGCCACCTTCTTTGTTGTCATACAACAAAACTCCAATGCCAGTCGTGCCATAGGTACGATCATCGTGCCGGATCAAATCACCGACTTTCACTGATGACCTCCAAAAGATTTCTGTTCAAAGATTGCTTTATTTTTCCGTCAACAGATTGCACAACGAAAATCTCTCCCAAGGCGAGTAAGTCGTCACGTTTTCTTATAATAAGATACACCGTTTTAAATCGCGGCGTGCGTACCAAATCACCGACTCTCACTGATAACCTCCAGCATGTTAGACCGAAAAGGATAATTAACTCCGCCCACAAGGACGATATAAATAAGAGACTTATGGGCATTTAGCATTATCTTAGTGATTAACCCTACTAACCCATTGGCTGAAACACATCTTACCAAATCACCGACTTTCACTGATTAGCTCCAAATATCGTTCGTTCCATCGTTCTTTGTGTCCGTTAACCAATACCCAAATATCAGGATGCAGATCACAACTTTGCTCAGTGTCTGTATACTCTTCGCCGTATCCAACGGAAATAATTAAGCCAACAGAGCCGGTGCCGATATATCCTGCGATCCAGCGCACCAAGTCACCTACTTTCACTGATTAACTCCAGGTCATAATCCCACACATTGTTTGAAACGGTGCCGTTGTGCCACAAAACCCTGAAAACCTTGTTATTCATCGCTAATCTATCTTGGGCTTGTTCAATCAATAATCCGCGTCGATAGAATCCATGGACTGTTTTTACCATATCACCGACTTTCACTGATGACCTCCAGGTTGCTTTCATGACAGAAACAAATCTTACCGCCAATTAATACGTCATAGTATTTATCTGAATTAAGAGCACTGATTATTATACCCAAGTGTTTATCAGAGTACTTTACCTTTACCAAGTCGCCTAGGTTCATTATTCGCCTTTCTTAAAAATGATTCCCCAAAGTGGGATAGAAGCGACTAACATGATGCCTGCGCCGAACGCTATCGTTCGGATGGCAGCGTCTTTTATTTTTTCGCCAACGTGATTGCGACGAGAATGATTAAAAGAATATTCGTTGTTGATACTGCGTTTAGCCAAGTCAATTTATCCTCGCTTCCTTGATTGTGTTTATATAATAACAGAAGATTTTTAAAAAGTCAAGAAGTTTTTTTCGCTTTTTTCAAAAGTCGCCAACGCCTTTTGGGCCACCAACGGGCGTCGGCACAGTTATCTAGCACCAATACATCTTCAAGGGTGGGATTAACGTCGAGGACGATCCCGTATTGCATAAGTGCTTCTTCTTCAAGACTAGAGCTGAGAAGGTAGCACGCCACTAAATCGCCTTTTTCTAAATTCACATATTAAATAGTATCTAATCCAACCAAGTGCAAAATTCCGCCGAAAAGTACGAATAAATGCCACATTGTGTGATACCATTTTTTATGGTCCCTCAAATAAAATACCAATCCAAGAAGATACACCACGATGCCAACGATAAAATAACAAAATGACCCATAGTGAGCGTTGCCAGAAACTACCGCTACACTAGTCAAACACAGAATGCCAGATAAGATGTATAGCGACACCGCACCCCGTTGGACCGAAAACGTGTTGTATTTTCGAAACACGTATAAAGCACAAGCGAGGCCGGATGCTGCCGGTAGCAAACACTGTAGTACGTTGCCTCCGTAGCTGACGAGATAACAAATAGAAGTGACCGCTATTAAGATATGTATAGAAACCATATCTAACATTCTAAACACTTCTTTTAATCTTGCATTCTCAACTCCATGGTAGAGTACGGATAAAAGCATTGTGAAAGATATTCCCAAGCAATACCACTTCTCTACCAAGGATGTACAGTAGCATGAAGCAACCAGAAATAGTCCAAGACCAACAGCATGAGTAATGCTATTCCATTTTTCCTCTTCTGGATGCTTAACCGGCATTCAATACCCCTATTTATAAATAGGTTATTCTATAGTAACAACTTTTTCTTTTGTTTCAAAAGAATACTTTATATACACCGGAGTAGTCATCCACATCCTTTGACACTTGCTAGGTTTTGGTTTGGGGGCTTGCATATCGGTCAAAATTATGTGACCATCAAAGTTGTGTTGGTTGACATACTCCGTTGGAGCATCAAAGCAGGTCCCGCCACACATGACACGTTCCCACTTTTTACTTTCACCCTTTTTCCAGGTATAAACAAGAGATTCTTCTACCCTAGTATCGAAAGGAATGACAGTGAATTCTGCTATATCTGCCAGTTTGTTCAACTCCACAAAAAACTTTGTTAACATTTCGTTGTCAACCGAGCCGGATTGGTCAATAGACACTGCAATCTTTGCTATTCTATTTGTTTTGCGACCGGAATGAATATACGGGTAGCGACGGTTTATTCTCTTAATACTAGACGACTTATCTGCTCTCTGCGATGTTTTCACGAAATATCGCAAGACCTTTTTCCAGTCTATTTTAGAGTGAAGTGCCTTCATAATCTTTTCTTTACAGCTTGCAGGAACGGAGCCCCACCCTGATGATTTTGAAGACTCTTCCGCAGCTTTACGAATAATGTCCTTCAGCCTTTCCTTCGCCATATCTTTGACTTCTTGGCTACATTCAGACCATCCATCATGACTATCAAGAGTCTCTGGCATGCCGCCAGAACCACTAGAATCGCCCTCTGATGGGTTTTCTGAGTCCGACCCTTGGTTTCCATCCTGGGAGCCATTGTCGGGGCTCTTAGAGCCATTCTCGCCCTGTCCGTCGTCATTCCCAAAGTCTGGCATGTTAGCAAGATACCATTCCGCAGACTGGCCAGGAGGTAGAGCCTCGAAAGGACCTTCACCGGGGATTAGCCCTCCTTCAGGAAGATTCCTAAGATGCGAATTAATAGCCAAGTCAGTGGCAATATTCCACTTCTTTCTATTGACTCCTTCCGGCATGCGATCTGTGACGTGCAAGAAAACGATATGATAGAATTCATGCTTAAGAACGTCTCTACGTTCTTCGTCCGTCAATTTTGCAAAGAAATTGGGGTTGTACAGCATTTCAAACTGTGCTGAGTCAGGATTTACACACACACCAGCCGTAGGAATAGCGTAACTTGCACGCTTGTCAATCCGACGGGACACCGCCGCGAAGAACGGTTCATCCATAAGCAACCTAGCGGTGTGCTTGTTTAGGTCAAAGTCTGTTACAATAGAATTTGCTTGCATTGGTGAAGGCTCCTTAAATTATATTTGTCCTACTATAATAGTAGAATTCTGGACAAAAGTCAAGTTTATTCTTGACTTTCTCCCGAAAGAATTTCTACCAGATAAGCACTAACCGAGGACCCGTCAATTTCTGCTTGATGCAAGTTAACAGTGTTCTGTAGTGCGCCAGAACCCAGGACAGACCACAACTTCATAGCAACTTCCGACGGGAGCATAACAAAGTATTTGGCAAGATTACTAATTTGTCTTTGTGGCAACTCTTCTGCAAAGGTTTTCGATGCCTCAAACTTGTCAACCATTGCTGTATGCTCATTAATACCAAAATCAGCAACCTTGGTAAAATCACCCTTCATTAGGATGTCTTCGATAGAGACTTGTCGGTCATAGTTTTTAATAAAATCATTAAACGCGACGGCAGCTTCAAACCCCACGAATGCTGATGTAAGATTGAACAGGTCCGTTCCCGACTCTTCCATCAGGTTGGCTAAAGCAAGACACTCGTTTAGACGCTCCCACGAACGACGAGAAGGATATACCTTGTTGGGCTCAAAGTCGTCTGAGTGTTCTAGGTGTTGGCGATTGTGATTGACGAAATCCCAGATAGCGTCGTCAATATCATTGTCCTTCGCCCACGAAAGCCAGTCTTCAACTGACGGTTCTATGTCAAAGACCGTCCACCTGTCAAGCTCGGCAGGATCCATTTCCCCTACCTGATATTGATCGCCGGACTCACCACCATTCACTGCTGCAAAAATAAGGGTGCCCTCATGTAACATATGGCCGTTTAGTTTGCGGCTATCGGTAAGCTCAAAGATTCCTTGACGGACCTCGATTGTAGCGCGGTCAATCTCATCAAGAAACAACACCACAGGCTCGTCACAAGCTCGCTTATACCAGTCGGGCGGATTAAACTTGGTGGACTCTCCCTCTACGATAGGAAGACCTACAAGGTCGCCTTCCGTCATTTGGGACGCACGCCTTTCTACGATTGGCATTGCGATTGCTTGAGCAAACTGGTACACAACGGTGGATTTGCCGATGCCATGGCGACCACGTAGCAAAACCGGTTTATGCACCGCCGTTACGTGTCCAACGATATTCGAAAAGGTCTTAAAATCAACTGCCATGATGATGTCTCCTGAAGTAATTAGCAGTTTTTGTTATCTTCAACGTGTTTATAGTATCGCAAATTTTTTGAATAAAGTCAACAACTTTTTTAAAAAAAATGAAAAACTCAATAATTCAAATTATTTATCACGTTGTTCTATACGCACTAGCGCGGCGAATCCTAACTTTTGAATTCCGGGGTCTGGATCTTGACTAATTTGGATAGCCAATTTGGGAGTACAGTTTTTGTGTTCGGAAAGTGCGCGTTTCAGGTATCGACCACCATAACCCCACCTTGGCTCGTTATTATCATTTAGTTTTGAATTAACATAAATCATTTCTAAAACATCCGGCGGAGTTTCAATCTCTCTTTGGCGAGACGAGCGGCGATACCAGGCGTTTTGTACAAAAAAGTTTTGAATTCTCCACCTGTCCATATCCTTGCATTCCTCGTAAACAGACCGAATAGTATCTTGGTCTGCAACTCTACCAGAGCCAACCAACAGTCCCTTCACAATTTTGGACCTACCGGACAGTAACTCCTTGCAGGCTTCGTCGCACATATCAATCTGATATTCCGCAAGGTAATACCTCGCCTGTACATGTGAATTGCTTGCAATCCACACCTGAATATCATTATCAATAAATTGATTCTTTGCTAAATTGTTAATCTCTGTACGAGACATGCGGTAAAGATTATTATATAGCTTACTCATTAAGTTTCCTTTCGGTGAGTTTTCCTATCTTTTCTTTAATTTTTTCAAGAATGCCAGCAACTAAAATATAATCACTTCTTTTAAACTGCTTAATTTCTGTATCTAAGATACCAAATATTTCTTTCTTTGTCAAGAATTTTTTAGTTTTTTTCTCAAAACTCTTTTTTGTTTCTGGATGTAATTCAAAAGGGTCCATTAATCTTTTTCCATTTCTTCTTTGTTTTCAGGATAAAGTGCCTCCATTAAAGGGTGCATTAACCCTAACCTTCCTTTGTCGCCGTCCCGTCGGGGCTCGATATTATATGATCGCAGTACATACTCCGTAGGACCAGCATCAAAAAATCCTTCCGGTGCGGTAACAGAAGGGGCAGGGCTTAAGATCTCAACCCTTCCCATGAGCTTATCATCGTTGAGATTATTGTCGTCTCTACGCTGGTCTGCCAAAACTGTAGTCGCAAAAGCGTCTGGAAGAGTCTGAGCAAAAAGAAGTGATCGAACAACCACTTGCTCTCCGTGTCTTGTGGGTATCGTCCAGCGGTCTTCTCCCTCTATAGCGTCAGTGGAAACCACACGAATTTCCGCCAAACCTCTTTCTCCATATTCGAGGGCACGATAATGCGTAAGATCAACGTCTTGGAGTTTATTGCTCACCTCCTCCCAATATACTTTGGTCACAAGCCCAACGATAGTGAAAAACTTATGGCGACTTGAATGGAAGTTGCGACCGTGGTCCAGGGGAAACCTTATGAGGGCTCCGGGTCCGATACCGGACCTCTGCAACTCTTCAGCAAAGACTTTTCGATATTCGGTAAATCTCTCCTGAAGGCGTGCTTTGTCTCCTTTTTTAAGGGGGCATCCTCTACGGTTATGTCCAGGCTCACGACAGTAAGTGCAGGAACGATACCTTGCGCTCTTTTTATTGTTTTCCCTATCGTATCTTCGCTGTGAGAGAATTCGCTTGGCCTCACGTGAGTCCGGTGCGACTTCAAGAGTACGGTCGTCGTCTGCTTTGCGGGTGGCGCACGACCTTCTATTGTGCCCTCTTTCACCGCAATAGCCACAATAGCAAGTACCATTCCAACTCATTGTTATTTTCCTCTTATTCTTCTATCTTAGAAATATGTTTTAGCCACTTGGCTCTAACCCATCTAGGTGGTGTGTCGTCGCCTATAAATCTTACTTTACACTTGTATTCATCAACATGCCAGTGACTTCTTTCATCCAGTAAGTGATTATTAATTATTTGAGTTTCCAAAACGATTCCCCGTTCTTTCTTTATTTTGTCGGACGGCGTTGGAAGAGAAACCTCAATCAAGTCTCCAATGTCAAATCTTTGTCTCATCTATTTTTAGAATACCATATTTTTTTAAAAAGTCAAGGACTTTTTTCTTTTATTTTAGAAATAATTTTAATCCATTTTCTTCTTATCATTATCGGTTTGGCCGTATCACAGATCAAAATCTCGATTTGCCTATCGGAGTCATGACAATAATCGTCGGTGAACCCCAACCCTGCAACCAGTGCAGTTATGTTATGAATAGAAGTCCCAGGATAATCAACCCTCACCAGATCACCCTGAGATATTTTTGCTTTTCGCATACTTTAAATCTCTCCTATCCATGTTTGCCGATAACTTATTGTCAGAGCACCACCTAACTGAATAAAAGGACCCCCACGCCGTTCGAACAATCAGCCCGATGTCTCGGTCCCGGCCAACATAAAAGTGTTTTAAGTTTCTAGCATAAGCAGATAATTGCACCAAGTCACCGACTTTCATTGATTAGCTCCAAATCATAGTCCCACACATTTTCTCCGACGGTGCCATCCTGCCACAAAACCCTGAAAACCTTGTTTAGACGAGATGTGCCTAGTCGGGTTTGTGCCATAAGCACACCAACTTTATTCATGTAAGCACGAGTAGGATAATTATCCTTTACCAAATCACCGACCTTCACTGATCAACTCCACGTATCGTTCGTTCCATCGTACTTTGTTGCCGTCAACCAGCACCCAAATATCAGGGTTTAAGGCAGGGCTTTGTTCAGTGTCCGTATATTCTTCGCCGTATCCAACCGAGATAATTATGGCAATGGAATCAACACCTATATATTCGGAATTGTATCTTACTAGGTCCCCGACTTTCATGGGATGTCCACCCCGTTCCTGATAACCCTAAATTCGCTTCTTAAGTTATGGATGTTCGTACCAGAATAGCCATGCAGGCGATTATAATTCGGGGCTATGTCCCCTTGCCATGCAACAAGCACATTGTTTTGGTGCCCCCACTTATCCAAGCGAATCTCGTAAACCGTGCCGACGTACCGGCAGACTCCAAGATGGTGTGGCGTGACAACGAGCAAGTCACCAAGTTTTGGCATTCTACTTTGCCTCACTTATAACCTCCAAGTTATGCTCCCAAGCCGGACCAACCATAGTAGGCGATGTCGGCAGGTGTGTATTCCACAACACCTTGAAAAGCCTCCAGCGGCGGCGGTCGCGTAACAATTCATGAACAATGACACCTGTGTCCCTACCGGTACCAGGAGCTGCCTTTACCAAGTCACCGACTTTCATGGAATGCTCACCCCGTTGCTGATAACCTCCAGCAAGCGTCCCTGTATCGGGACTTCGTTTCCGTACACAAACGCCCAATCATTTTCATGTTCGATGCGTTGGACAATAAAAATATCCTCGATGTGGCGGCCGTTGATTCTGACCTCTGAACGATACCTAACCAGATCACCAGGCTTCATTTTCTCACCCTTCTATTCTTTTTTGATCCGTAGAAGATTTCGAGAAACCCTTGATCAATATTGGCGTATAACAACTTTGAACGCACACTGTACTCGCCAACGATATATGTCTCATTATCTACAATGGAAGGAGAACGAAGAGAATAATACCACTTCTTGCCTTTTTTCTTTATCAGTATTCCGTATGCGCTTGTCTCTTTTCGGTACAACGCATCCCCGGCCCTTAAATAATAATTCAACAAAAAACCTCAAATCTTCATAACTTTTTTTATCGTATCAGATTATTTTTCGAAAGTCAAGTATTAATTTTACTGATTATTTTTAATTGATTAAGTCCCCACTCGTTCCGGTCTCCCGAGAACCAGTGTACTATCGCTGTCTCCATTCCCCAATGAAGGCGTTCAACCACAATACCCATAGATTTCCTGTATTTCTTCCAGCCTTTGTCTTTTGGCATCACCAAGTCACCGACTTTCACTGATTACCTCCAAGTCATAATCACGAACACGATAGCCCATCATCCCGTCTGCCCACAAAATATTAAACATACCCGCCGATTCCCACACTCGTTTAACCAGTATTCCTCGACGGTAAAACCCAGACTTTGTTTTTACCAAATCACCGACTTTCATTTGCGACCTCCATAGAATGCCTCGCCCAATGCGAAACAAACGGCAAGGCTAATAACTAGTGCCATAAAGATCTTGAAGAGAACATACGTCGTCATTCTTCTAGTAGGTGTGTGTGGTGGCGCAACATGTGTACAAACTTGTTGAATCTCTCGGAGTCTTCCACGCCGATACGCTTGTGAAGTATGGAGGCCATTCTGTCATCGTAGCCAAACTTTGTTGCGACAAACCACAGCCATGCTGCCTCTTTATCGTCCCTCTTATCGACGGCCTGCACTATTAGCTCATAGTATAAGTCTTCTCTTTCCGCTTCAAGAGTTATAATCTCCTTCTTGGCTTGTTCATCGGCATTGTCTAAAGCAGTTGTAAATTGGTGGTGCATATTGCCGCCGCAACCAACAGCCAACAATGCACAGATCGTTAATGTTTTCATAATTTTCTTCCTCACTTTTTAATCTTGCGCGCCTTTTTAAGATCGCTCTCGGATACATAGTACGGTCGATTAGAACCGAACGGAAGAATCTTATAAACTTTTGCACCAAGTGCTGCGCGTCGGACAGGCAAAGCGTTTGTCTCAATCACAATAGCGAAAGCATCGTTAAGCCTCGTGTGTCCACCATTTTCTTTCCTGTAGTGCTTGTTTGCAGAGCACACCTTCCTCACCTGGACAACACTGTTGACCGGGAACTTTTCCTCTTTAAAATGCGCTTCTCTGATCTTGGAAGCATACTTGTTCTCACACAACTTTGCATATTCACTCGCAGTGGGCACATAGCTTTGGTCAAGTATTTTACTAGTAAGGCTTGAGAAATAAAATCCCTCATTACGATAGTATAGCGAGACAACCCTAGCTATCTCTTGACGTTCAGAATCCCACTCGTCAAGCCAGCGGTCCATTTCTTTATGAACCTCTTTTGTGTTTTTCTCTTCTATTCTCTCAAGGTATTTTATCTGAGGATGTGTCAGATCACGTTTTTTAGCCTGCTCTTTGATGCTACCCAAGAAATTTATTTCCCAATTATTGGCGTTTAGTCTAGGCGAATCCAGAAGGTTATTGATTCTTTCAAGCATTTTAAATATTTTCCAATTTGTTGATTTTTTAAATAATACAACATTATTTTTTAAAAGTCAAGAGTTTTTTTATTTTTTTTCTTCAGGACAAACGGTTTTCTCAATACAATATTCTGAAAAATTATGGTAACACGTTAAGTTACATTTGTCCATTGGGTCACAGAAGCTCTCTTCATCAATGCTGCATTCAACTACCTTCCTGCAAGCGTCCGGTGCCAAGTGTTCTGGAGGACACCCCTGTAATACAAAGAAAGAAAACAAAATTATTATATACCTCATTCTACCTCAATCTATATCGTAGTCGTCATCGTACTCAAAATCAAAAAAGGGATAATTGGAATTGTCTTTTCCTCTTTTGGTACCGTTGACAGGCTTCTTTTTACTTCCTCCCTTGGCGGAGGATTTCTTTGAGTTTTTCAAAAGCCTTGTTTTTAAATTATGAATCCTGTCGTGGATCTCTATCGCGCTTATTGATTCCACCACAGGTCCAGTAGGGTCTGCTGAAAGGAAAACCCTCAGTTTAGACCCGTCCGATAAAGCCAAAACAGGATCAGCATATTTAATCTTCTCATGTTCTATAAATTGTTTCGCAGTATAGGGGTGCATGTAAGAAACACTGCCTCCCGAGAGCAGCCTCCTTTTTATTTTGGGCAAAGGAAACTTTCCGCCTTTGTCAGCATCAATACGGATGCGTTCGTCAGCATACAAAAATGAAATTGACACAATCTTTCTGCTCATTTTGCAACTTCCGTTATTCCAGATAGCAGTTTTACAATTGTTGAGCGTTGGTTTCTAGGAAGGATCTCACATAAGTAATCCAGTTGACCCTCGCCAAAACCCATCCCGTCGCCATGGTGTATTTTCACCAATAGTCCGATGTGCTCTCTGGGCTGGCCAGAAAAGTATCTAACTAGCATACCAGGTTTTATTTCTTTATCCATGCTTCATCTTCCTTCGTGGGATCTAAACAAATTTCTGAACAGTGCAGCCAAATTCTAGGGTGCCTAACAAACAATACTAGAACCATAAACTCTTTCTGGGCAAGAGCCTGCCCGTAACATTGGAACCTCTTGCTCCAAACCATACAATTTGTTCTAACCTCTTCTTTCTTCATTTTAATTAGATTAATAAGTTATTTTCAAGGTAGTAATTCTGGAAACTAATTCTTCATGAACAGGGGGGACCTTATCTGGATCGACTCTCTCAACCCACTCGTCTTTAAACTCTCCCCACTCTTCAATTTCTAGAAAATATACCAAATGTTTATTGGTCACTTGATCTGTCTTTAAATAGACGCCGACCTCGCCTTTGGCGTTTGTTCCAAACAAATCGTAGTCAATCAAAACTCTGAGAGATTCTCCTCTGGTCATAACTCACCATGCTTCCGGGTGGTGGTACCCTTCTGTAGGATCCTCCACAAAGGCGTTCCTTTTACTTCTTTTTTTCAAATATCTGTGAGTAATTCTCACTAATCTTCTTTGCCAAGTCCTGGCAAACCTGGAGTCTTTCTTCTTCCACATCCATGCAATACGATTCATTTTTTTCTAAGATACTCCTGATTGATACGAACAGTCTTTCAAAGTTGCTAGTTGTCTGTTCCATTGTTTTAGAATCTAAGTTGTCAATAGTAAATCCACGTGAAAGAGAATGGCTCGTGATGACTTGCCACTCTACTCCGTTACCTATTCTCTTCTCAAAATCAGCCATTTTGCATCTCCATTTCGCTGGCTATTTGTATGATTGCTTCTGCTAAGTCAAATGCGGAGTTGACCTCTAGGTCAACACGCTTACCCCCAACAGTTAAACTAATTGTTTCTGAACTACCTACAATCTCCACTAGTAAAGCATCCCCTTCGGCTGTGTGAATATAAAATTCTCTATTTAAAAAACTCATTTCTTTATATTTCTATAATACAGTTTCTTTTTCGTTTTTGCAAGAGTTTTCTTGTATTTCTGAAATTCTTATTAATTTCCAATATTTAAATGAAATAATTTTACCCTCATTCCATCCATTTTTTATTTTTACGTTAAAACAATCATTTCCTAAAACACCGACTATCTCTCCAGATATGTTTGTGGGGCTTCCGAAAGGATAATCTCGTATGAAAACTCTGTCATTTTTTTTGTAACCATCCATGCGTGGCCATATTTTACCACGTTGGCTAGATTCTTTTCAGTATTTTTTTTCTGTCTCGCTTTTTTAGAGATTCACCAAGGGATTTCATCCTATATTCTACTTCAATAACAATCAAGTTTTCATCCCCAAAAAGAAAACTTTTTATTTGAAATTCTCGTGTTTCCCAGGTATTCTCGTAGTACTTCAAACCCGTCCTAATGGAAGTGCATTCGCGACTATAGAATAAGTCTTCAACGAGCGGATCTCGCATGATAAGGCTGTGTCTTATGCGGCCATATTTCTGAGACAGTAGTTTGTTTATCTCTTTATATTTTAATATGCAATTCGCTTCGTTCAACCCGGAAGGACCAAGAGACAGAGTTGCTACAGCAATTTTTCTTTCTACAAATTCTAATATTATTTCTGACGAGGTACTTAGAAGGTCTTCTCCTTCATATACTATTCTACCCCAGGATACATCACCGTAGACATAATTATAGCTTCCTATCTCCGGAACGGCATCATAAGCGTATTTCTGCTCCCAAGACAAACCTAGTGGGTTCGACATAATCAGCGCAGATATTGTTGTTAATAACAAACTCACCATAGTAATTATATGATAGCATATTCTTTTTTAGATTTCAAGAATTATTTTTTATTACAGATCATCGACATATAACAATATTTTGTATTGTCGCCCTTCACCATACATCCACTAGTACACGGCTCTCCATGTTGAGATGATTCGGGATTCCAACAAATCCAACCTTCCACACACACATTCTTTTCCGAGTCTGTACTTTCTACACTGGAATCTAGTCCTATCGGGGTGCCAACGGACATTTCCGTTTCGCACCCAATCAAAAGAAAAAAAACGGCTATCCACTTCATTTTTTGATTCGTAACTTTCTTTGCTTCCTTACTCTCTCTCTTATTTCTGCCATATCTTTCTGAAGATTTCGCAGTTCAATATTGAGTAAACGAAGCTCCTTCACGACGCGAGACTGTTTTTTAGATTGTCTCACCGTTGCGTTCGTGCTGATCGCATTTGATTCTGTTGTTTTTTGCATTACAATAAGTGCTGTTGCCCCAAGAGCCAACAGAAGAACAATAGCAATTATATTGACTATCTTTTCTAATTTCATTGATTTGTATCTCCTATTTCATGTACTTCTTCAAGAATAATACCATATTCGAACGCACCTTTCAACTCTTTTTTATGGTGTGCAACCAATTCAACATCCGACATCGACATTCCCCATTGAATCAATATTTTTTGGAAGACTTCATACATGTCTGCTGCCTCTTCCAAGCACGGAGTCTCCTGAAATTCTTCCGTCTCTTCTTGCATCTTTTTTATAAGATACTTCTCATATTCTTCATCCTCGACGATTCGAGCAGTGTAATGCTTCCCTGCTTGCTCCAAAATGTCAGGAATCTTATCTCTAACCAACTTATCGTACTTCATTTAATACCCCATTTCGTTTTGTACCAAAGTGTCTCATGCCAATAATATAGTCCCGTCTTAACAAGGACATCAACCGATGCTATAGAAGCACCCAAAGCAAAGCTACCACTGACTAGATAAGCGATAACAAACGTTGTCAGTGTCGCAATAAACCTCCAGGTTACTGCTTTAGCTAAATGTCTTTTTCTCTGTATCATATTTTATTCAAAATCATTTATTTTTTGGTCAACTATGATAAAACTACCAAAATTAAAAGCACTTTCATTATAGCAGGAATATCCATATTTGTCAACCATTTTTTCAACAATGTTTTTCATTCTTCCTGAATTTCCTGTGATGATCCTGCAGGGTACTTCCACCCAATTAAGAAACCTTGCGACGGTTTCCTCAACATCGGCGTGTTTCGTCTCATGCAAGTCAAGCGTTTTTATTTTCATAAAAAATTATCAAAATCCTTATTTCTTTCCGACGGGCTTTCGCTACAGTTTGTTACCACAAACGCCACGAACAGCGAATATACTGCTATCAACAATATCAGCAAAGACACCATGTTATTCCTCCTTACCTACCAACTCTATCTCATCCCTCCACACCCAACAACTATGACCTACACAACTAAAATACACTTGGTGATCACATGATCCCCACGAAATCCTATCGTCTGTAATGATTACCCCTATCGAACCTGATGGCACCAGGGCGAAGTGGCGAGTCCAAGAATTCATTGTCGTTTCTGAGTTCAAATTCGCGGCGGCGCGAACAAGATCTCCTTTTTTCATTTTCTTAAAATCTCCAAGTGTTTCAACTCTACTAGTTTATGAACATTATATTTCTGCCAAAACACCTTTGCGCGACCAATATCTTCTTCTATTCCCACCACCAGCCCGACAAGGTTGTCGGTGGTGCGTGGGATCCACCTGACCAGATCACCAACTTTAACGACGTGTTCTAGCACGGCGAGATGACGACCTTCTAGCCGGTCTACCCTTTCCCCTAGATCTATGACGAATGTGTCGGCGGGAAACTGGGCGGCGGTGCCTTCTATAAACTTTTCTAGAAGGTCTTCTGGTGTATCTCTTTCTTTGGTGGCGTACTTTTTTCTGAGATCGCAGAATACGTTTCCTGGCAATTCTGTGGCGGATTCTCGGCCGGGAAGGACTACGCAGGCGGGGTCGAACAGCTGGTCTTCTTGGCGCAACTCTGACGCGGGTGTGCCGCGATACCGGTCTATAACTCGCCCTCCTACTCCTAACATAAGTACGATAATTACCAAAAACAACTCTTATCGTAGGCTCCGTCCAATATTCAACATAGGCACTGTCTACTACATGCAGCTCTATATTTGATGGCATCGTGTCTATCTGATATACATAATCAGGAGAAGATAATAGCACTGACCCGTCGATAAGGCATGCCGATGTGGCATACCCTCCGAACCCACTTACCACGTATAAAATACATGCCTTTATTATAATCATTTCATTTCCTCTCGTATTTCCGGTGAGTTCCAGTCAACCCAGTTCGGAAACCTTTCTTTAAATTCTTTTTCTACTTGCTCGCTGTAGTTTGGTGTTTTCTCTTTTCCGTGAAACTCTATAAACCACTCGTCAACAAGGTCGGGAGTGTCTGAATTAAGCAGGTACGGCAAAATATCATATTCTGCACCTTCTACATCTATCTTCAGTATTGTATGCGCGTTGTCAATTTTGTTTTCTCTTATCCACTCGGCTAGGTCAATACACTCCATGTCAACACATATGCTGGGATCCGTGCTGTACTTGCCTGCAATCAAAGAAGATCCGGTTCGGGCTCCCCAAATTTGTGGAAAAAACTTTTTTAATTCATTCGCTTTCCAAACTGCCACATTGTGCAGGACCACCTTTTCGTGATCTGAATATTCATCTTCCAGCACTTCAAAGTTTTCTGATTGTGGTTCAAAAGAATCAATCCTTTCTATTCTGTCGCCATATTTCATAAATGCCCACTGAATAGACTGTCCCTTGTTTGCTCCACAGTCTATGAAATGAATCCTTTTGTTATTATTTTTCATTTAACTTCTCTAACTTCTCTAGGCATAATAATTTTTGTTGTTCCATTTTTGTAAGTTCACTTTTGTAGGACATGCAGCGATTGTACACAGAAACACATATTTCCGGAATTTGTTCTTCTTCCGCTCGGACTGAAACGTTTTGCCTGTAAGACGTAGCGTACCCTATGGTGAAACAGACGCCTGCCACTAACAATAATATCCCAATATCCACCAACCAATAAAATGTTTTTCTATTAAAAATTTTCATTTTCCTTTTTTTATTCTTAAACAATTATGACATATAAATCTAATTTTTTCAAGTAAAAAATTAATTAATTTAAATCTTTATCAACCAATGCTTGGCAACCCATCCAGTTCTGAATTCTAACTTCCCGCGAAGTGGACTTCTAGTAAAAAACCACTCATGAATAGTGCCGGGGACCATATATACCGATGCCCGTGGACTTCTTAATTCATCTTCCATTTTTAATATCAGCCCCAACCAATCCTTCCCGTAGAGAACGTGGTAAACCAGATCACCTATTTGTAGATTTGGTTCCTTTTTCCATGTCATGACATCTCTGCTCCGTTATTTCTTTCTGTGCGAGGCTCGCAACAATGGCCAAAGCAATCAAGCATATTATCCACAAAACAATCATAAAATTAAAAAACTTATCTTTCATTTTTCACCTGCTCTTTCGAGCTGCTGTCGTTGTGGTATACCTTTTTGCCAAAAACAAGAAAGATAGACAATAACAAAGCCAACAAATGATACTTCCAATTACTTCTAAAATTAAAATCAAACTTTTTCATAAGATGTCACATTCACAACTCTAGAGATTGTAGAGAGATGCTTTTGAGCGATGTCATTTCTGTTTCTGTTTTTCGCATCGGAGATCAAGTATTTTAACTTTTTAAAGGCATTTTCGGCGTTTATATAAAACTCAATTGCGTTAAAAACTCCGAGAACAGTAGCCCTCACGAAGGACTTTCCCTTGTTCCTAAAAGTCATAATACTATTTGAAGAATTGGTGAATTTGATTTCCACTTCGATTTCTGCATCACTTCCTGACAGTCCTGCGCGGGTTCTCCAATCAGGAAGAACACTAATCCCCTCAAAGGCAATGTTTTCGAGCGAAGGATAATTATCAGAATAATATTCTAATAGTGCGTTAAAGGAAGCATCAACCATTCCGCAGCCGCTAGACTTAAGATTAATCGCCCTGCCGCCGTTTTCGGAAAAACTACAATTTACTTGTGAAGTACTCTTACTGAAATCTTCTGACAATGCTATCTTTTTTACCGTCAAGTCTAGATATTCTTTTTTCAGTGTTTTTTTGATTATTTTGTAAAGGTCGTGCCGCTTGGATTCTTCTACTGTAGAATGCATTATTCTATTCTTTCTACAGATGTTGAAATCTTAAAGATTCTTTCTACATTCCTCACCCTTCTTAAATCTCTTAAAATTCTGGCCTTTGTATCTTCCGGGGATCTTACCTGACCTGGTGTACTTGGTATAAACTTTACCGCTAACCCTGAAATATATCTTTGTTCTGCTATTCTCCTGTTTGAAACAACGACTGTAACAATGGTAACATTTGGAAGTGCTCGCAGATCTGCCAGAATGTCTTCCAGCCCTCTAGATTTCTGGCCGGGATCAACCGAATATCCGATCATGCAGTAGAATTTATAAATTCCTCGTTGTCTACTTCTGCCTTTCTCTTCATTGAGATACTTGTTTATTTCGTCCTGCAAATCAAAAGACTCTTGAAGACTTGAAGATTGTGGCTCCGGTAGATCTTCTGGTATCTTATCTCTATCTTTGAGGTGGTTGTACAAGTTCGTTACTGCCTGCAACATTGCTTCGTCTGATACGTGAACCAATCCCAGTTTCCAGTCATCCACAAAAGATAGGTAATGCCTCACGAGCCTATCGGAATGCTCAAACTGTCTAGAAATATCCAATAGCCGCTTCGTAGAATCCTGTAGACTGTCAGTCCTCCTCTTCTCTTCTTCCTTCACCTTTTGGCGCAAGTCTCGGATGGAGTCAATGACCGCACTCCTGACTTCTAAAAAGTTCTGATCCACAAACTTGACAACCTCTATCGTTGCCTCGACCGCCTCTTCTGATATTGTCACATCATCTATACCCAGCACTATTCTGGACTTTATTTCCTCTTGGAAGGCTGGGTCTGCCACTAATTCAATTCTTAAAAATTCTGGTATTGTTATTTCCTTTACAACTCGTGGTGGTAAGTCGGAAATCGGCAATTCGAGTTGTTTTTCTAGAAACGATGTTATTTTCTGATGAAGGTTCCCCAACTTCATAACAACGCCTTTAGTCAAGGAAGGGCTCTGCCAAATGCGTCGTGAGCCTACTTTTTCAATGTCACTTATTCTTCTCAAAATGGATGATGGGACACCTGAGATCTCGAAATCCTCTGATTCAAATTTGATGAATTCGTCTCCCGCGTCCTCGTCTTCATACCAAGTAAAGTTTTTTAGCTCACTCCCAATCTCTTCCATCCGATCCGAAAGGTTTTCGAAAGCACCCTTCGCGATGTATCCCTCTTCCATTAGATATTTTTCTACAACACGAACCATTCCAGCATACTTCTCATCCATAGTTTGAAGTTCGCTCAAAAAGGATTCATATCCATTTGGGGTCGCATTGTATCCATCAGTAGATATTCTTATCTCAAAAGTTGGCACGCCACCATCGAAATCGTCCAACGATACTTCTTCTGCGTATACAGAAACCTCTCTATCCAATCTATCTCTGATCTCTCCTTCGAATTCGGTTGTGGAACGCCAATCGGATGGAAGAGGGTGACCGCCTTCAAACCTATCATTATCTATTTCAACGGTGAATCCGCCCCAGAAACGAAGGTATTCGTCGTATTCCGCCCCGTAGCTAGCATGCTCCATTACATCTCGGTACTCTTCTTCAATCTTCTCTATCTGTTTTTCTATTCCAGGAGCGGCGTCGGGGGGGTTCTCCATAACATTTTCGGTGCCGAGATCAATTATTTCTTGAGCCAATTCTCTAATCTCTTCTTGTTCTTCGTAGTCAAGATTTTTAAATTCGTTCATTCCTGTACGGGTATGGTTTTTAGCAAGTGCTTCATAAAAATCTCCTATCGGGACGCCGCCGGGGTCGTTGGTAACGTCGGCAAAATGGTCGAGGTCACCATTTTGTCTATAAACTAGTGTAATCCTCCTATGAACGTCATTTTCTGGAAGGTTTATCATCCTTGCTATCACGAATGCATTCCCTTGCATAGTAAGTTTGTTAAACCAATTTTCCGATTCTGTTGCGGATATGCACCACTGGGTATTCTTTCCATAATAACAAGATGCTTCCTCCGTGTACACCCTAACTGCGAAGATATCATCGTCGGCGTACACAACGCCTGACCCTTCGACGGCTTCTTCTTTTTCCTTGGTCTTTCTCTCTTTCGAGGTTAATCCCAATGATTCTAGCATCTTCTTAAGTTGTTCCGAATCGTACTTGTATATGTCCTTTTCTTCTATCCTCGGTTGGTTCTGTTGAAAATTAATGATTAGATCCAGTACGCCCTCACCCAATTCCAGAACGTCTCTGTCGTCACGTAGTTCATCAGGGTCAGTCACTGTTATCTTCCGGTCCATTTCTCTAGACCAGTACATGAGATATTTTGATACACCTTTAGGTCCGAGAACATCTTCAATTTGTCTACGGGCCCAGTTAATCCACCCGGACTCATCAAGCACTTTAAATTTGGCTTTTACGTCTTTGACTCTGGCTTCTAATAGTAATGTGAGGTCTTGTTCTTCGTTTAAAAACTGCTTCCATTTGGTGTGAAAATTCATTACAGACATATTATACCTTACCTTTAATAATTAGTTTGAAACAAAACAAAAGGCACCCACAAATTGGGTACTTTTTGTAGTGAATCCTCGTCAAGCATAAACTTGAATTAAGATGATTAAAATTGTTAGAGAAAGACAACTCATTGTTTTAAGCGTAAACATGCTCTCGCCCAAGAGACACCACGTTAATATGGGAAAGACCAGAAATCCCGCACCAGAGCCTATAAATCTAGCAGACCACACAGATTCAGAATCAGTAGAAACAATCCTCCATGCATACCAGAACACCACACTTGTTGGTATCCCAAACACAAATGCAGACATTATTGGCTTGTTTTCCCACCATCTCCACAAGAATTGAGAGTTTAATTGAAACCATCCCAGAGTCTGCCCCAAAACAAACATGAGAAACCCTAATAAAATTCCTGTCGTTGGCACTTTACTTAATGGTCCTCAAGGTTGACCCCGCTCTTTGTAACCTCGAATTTCGCCTCAGTAATTGAGAATGTCATTTGCACAATCGTTGTAGTATGAGATGAAGTGATTCTGAACACAGCGGTGTCTGGAACATCGTTAACTCTTCTGAACACTTCCCCCAAATAGGTTTCAAATCCCCTACCTATAGCATGAAGTTCGCAGACTTTTTGGATCGTTTCCGTTCCCATGCGACAAATATTATTATAATGTAGATCTAAAAGAAAGTCTGTTTTCTCAATCGCGGATTGAGCGATAGCAAAAAACGATTTTACATCACCCACCGGCATGTCATGATCACCTGGCGGGGGTGCTTCGCTATGCATTTCTTCCCTTGCCCCAGAATGACTTGCTCCTTCTGCAGTCCACTAAGAGAAGAGCTGATATATATTTGTTGTTCCCCTTCTCTACTACCCTGGAGCTATAATATCCCAATTTACCATATTTTGGCTTTGGGGTCTTTTTAGCATATTTCTTTCGCGGGGGTGGCTGATTAAGATACTCAATACATCTTCTGGTCAGATCCTCTACTTGGCAGTCTTCTAGAATTTCAGGGTCACTCACATCAATATATGCACCCACTACCCAAGTCTTCGATCCAAAATTCTTAACGTCCCAGAAACAACTACCGTGATACCTTCCGTATCGCTTCTTTTTTGTTGTTTCTTCTGTGCTCCCAAGCGGAAGAAGATCACATTCAATCATTTAAATACTCCACCAAGTCAGAATACCCACCAATAAGTTTTGTAAGACCGGAGACGTTGTTGTTCTCTAGTATTATTGGCACAGTTTCAAATTTATAAAATCTTTTCGCATCCGTAATGGCTTCTAAATCTTCCGAGAAATCAAAAAATATGCTCTCTTTGTGTTTCGAGTCTAAAAGGTCTACAGCTTTTTTACAAAATGGGCAGGTGCTGCGTCCGTAAATTATATACCTGTTCAGATGACTAACCATTTAAAAGAACCTTTCCACCTACAATCTTGCTTTCGATTTCCTTTAAAGACCCAACAACCACTATATCCTCTTTCTCCATGGATAATACACAAAAATCTTTTCTCGCGCTATCCACTCCGTCTATTACGCTTTCTGATATTGTTTGCAGGGTCGGGCCCTTATCTCGTATAGACCTTATGTGCTCCGGATTTATAAATATGTCACGTGTCCTATACCTTCTCATGGGATTACCAGCGGACACTTGTCTATATACTTCTTGTAATTTTATCATGATGCGACGCCCTCTTGTTGTGACACACTGTTGTTTGTCAGTACGTGCAAGTATCCCGCCAACATTGAATCACAATCTCCTAACGACAGTTCTGCTTCTAAAAGCAAATTCCTCAATTCCTCAATTTGTTTAAGACATTTTTCTATGGATGCATCCTTAACATCCTTCAGTTCATTAATGATGGCAACTGCTTTCTCTACATTCTCCTTAGCCGAATCGAACAGCGGGTCGACCCTTTCTGGTATGCCCTCTAAATCCACTGTATATGTTACTTTTACTTTCATAATATTATATCCATTTCACGTAAGTTTTGAGTGCCTCGTTGCGATGTCGCGACCACACTTTTTTGTTAAGTTTTATAGAAAGGTATTGAGCCAACTCTTCCCCCTTCTCCCACGCCAAGACCTCTTCTCTCAGCACATCTATCCTATGATCCCAGTTTCCTCTGACATCGGAGCCGCCTGTTTTCATGTGAGGGAACCCTTTCTTGAAGGATTTTTTTGGTTCGAATTGTTGCACCCTTCCTTTCCTCAGAATTACATGTCCGGCCTCGTGGAGCAAAGTGTGAAGTCTACTCGTGTAGTTTTGTCTGGAATTAATTTCTATTCTTGACAAGTTAGGACGGTATTCATTCGTGCCGTCGCGGTCATACTCGACCTCGACAGAGTGTTCCCATTGTAAATAATGTTCTACTCTATTGATGTGTGCGATAGCCTTTTCTTTTTTGTAAGACACCTTTTGACCTTTCAACCGCCAATGTGTTTTAAGACGAACGCCCCTATTAAACCGACAACGGTTGTAAACAAGGTCCAGATCATCTTAGATGATGTACCCTGCCAAGCCTCAAGGGATCGAAGTCTTGCGTACAATCCCTCGTCTGGATTATAAACAGCTTCTTTTATTTTTCCTACGTCTTCTGCCACTTCTTCTTGCTTATCCTTGACCTGTTCTATTGTCAAGCACAACTTATCTAATTTTCGTAATACGTCATTTGAACTTGTATCTTCAGACAATGTCTTGCGTCTCCTTAAGTTTGATGTCGGGTACTATATTATATAGGCACCCTACTCGACAATGGCGTAGTTTGTTGTAATCAAAGTGCCAGCGACTGATGCGGCATTTTGCAAAGCACATCTGGTAACCTTTACCGGATCAATTATTCCCTCTTCTAGTAAATCAACTGCCTGTCCAGTGGAGAAATTTATTCCTATGTTCTCCCCTTCAGCAGTCTCAAGAGATGCCAACACATCCTCGATATCTGACAAAATCTTCAGTTCCTTTTCAAGACTAATCTGCACGAGCTTGTCAATACGATATTCGTGCAGTCCAGTGTCAGTACCGTTATTTCTCAGCTTGTTGGTGCTTTCGATGACGCCACAATATGCCTCATCGCCAAACCACTTCACCTTTGCATACGTCCATGGCACGGTTAAGCCTTCATCTTTTTCCCGAAGAGACATCACAATGCCGTACCTTCGAATACTGTGCCATTCATTAAACACAACTTGTCCTATTTTCATATTTCCTCACTTTCTTTGCTTTGCGCATTTCTAGTCGCTTCTATTTCTTCAAACCAGGCAACCACTGGAATAGATCCTTCTCTAATATTGTAGTACACTCCCTTGTAAATCTTAGCACCCTCTTCTCGGATTGGGGTAAAAAGATCTGGGAAGCCGGAATGGGGCTTGTCTTTGCCAGCAAGAGCTTTGAGGCTCTTGTGGATGTCCACACTCGTTGAGTATTTCGAGTACGACGACGAACGCTTCAAGACACCTTCCGGATCTGTCGTCATGTCGTAGATGTCAGAAGCCAACACTGAAGTCTCGTATGGTGCCCCGTGGGCTATCTCGGCTTCAGTCTTGGTGGGGTCGGCATAAAAGAACACTCGGGGAAAGGGTGAGACTTTGTATTCCCTCATGCTCCAGCTGTTTCTGCCAGACTCGAACCTCTTCGGATCAAGCAAGATGGTGTCTTCCTCTGCCCTAGAATAGTGATATAGGTGAATCCTGTTGCCATCGACGAGATCGTCCATACCCTCATTCAACACCCATCGGTTCCAATTTTCAAATAGTTTCTTCATACTGTAATTACTCTGTCAGAGAAATTTCACCTCACACTGTCCACCAGCACATGCCACTTCTTCTTGCTTATCCTTGACCTGTTCTATTGTCAAGCACAACTTATCTAATTTTCGTAATACGTCATTTGAACTTGTATCTTCAGACAATGTCTTGCGTCTCCTTAAGTTTGATGTCGGGTACTATATTATATAGGCACCCTACTCGACAATGGCGTAGTTTGTTGTAATCAAAGTGCCAGCGACTGATGCGGCATTTTGCAAAGCACATCTGGTAACCTTTACCGGATCAATTATTCCCTCTTCTAGTAAATCAACTGCCTGTCCAGTGGAGAAATTTATTCCTATGTTCTCCCCTTCAGCAGTCTCAAGAGATGCCAACACATCCTCGATATCTGACCCAGAGTTTTTAGCCATCGTTTCCAGCGGTGATCGTAGAGCCTGCTTAACGATGTTAACACCTAATTCTTGCTCATCATTTTCAACATCCACATACAGATCCTTTGCTATTCTGTGCAACATCATGCCACCACCTGGTATGATGCCTTCTTGTTGTGCAGAACGAACAGCCTCTAGGGCATCCTCTATTCTGTGTTTCTTTTCTATCATCTCTATTTTAGTGGCCGCGCCAACTCTTATGATGGCTATTCCAGATGCTAGTCTTGTGATTCTTTCCTGCAATTGCTCGCACTCGTATAGAGCTTCGGTAGTGGCGAGATCTTCTTTTATGGTGTCTATTCTTTCATTGATTTTATGAAAGTATCCTCCGCCGTCTACAACAGTCGTCATGTTCTTAGATATTTCAATCGTCTTAGCAGTGCCAAAATCTTGTAAAGATATTTCCCTGATGTTGTCCCCGGTGGATTGGCGAAAATACTTACCGCCAGTTGAAATAGATAGATCCATCATGATATTTCTTCTAGACTCTCCATATCGAGGAGCCTTCACTGCTGCCACCTTCATAGACCCCCTAACGGTGTTCATAATCAATGCTGCTAGTGCCTGCCCCTCTATCTCGTCGGCGACGATAACCAAAGGTCTGGACTCTCTCGCAGCAATCTCCAACGCTGGTAGTATTTGTTCCACAGATTCAATTCTTGAATCGCTGATCATAATCAAGGCGTTCTCATGTCGCACTACTGCTTTTCTTTCGTTAGTAATAAAAGCAGTAGCGGCGAAACCCGAATCAAAGCGGAAACCCTCCACCAAGTCTAAAGTAGTTTCTACCGAGTTTGCCTCTTCTATTGTGATAGCACCATCTTTGCCCACCTTATCGACCGCAAGAGCGATTAAGTCTCCGATACTTTTATCATTGTTTGCAGATATAGACGCTATATGAGAAATGTCTTCTGTACTAGAAACCGGTCTGGCCGCCCGTTCAAGACTAAAGACCACCTCAGATACAGCCTTGTCAATGCCCCTTTTTAGTTCTGTTGGGCTGGCACCAGATTCGATATGTTGCCAGGCGGCATCAAATATAGCTCGGGTAAGCACCGTTGATGTCGTAGTGCCATCACCGGCATCCACGTTTGTTTTCGCAGAAGCTTGCTTTACTATTTGTGCTCCCGCGTTCTCAAAAGGGTCGTCCAGATCCACGAATCTAGCTACCGTAACACCGTCTTTGGTGATAATCGGCATTTTGCCCTTTTCTTGAAGGATGACGTTTCTGCCGCGTGGACCCAGAGTAGACGCAACGTTATCCGCCAGAGTGTTAACTCCGCTTAAAATTTTGTTATGTAATTCTTGCTTAGAAGAAAAATGCTTGGACATGAGAACCTCACTTTCTTTTATATATTATAAACATTTTAAAATGATTTGTCAAGTATATTTTGTTTTTGTGCTGTTTTATTTCAATCTGATGAGCAAGTCTTGTCGCCGCGAACAGTTGTAGACACAACAGATTCAAACTGATTAGCTGTCTTCTTGAATGATTCTGCGGCAGTACTTGTCATTGATGCAAAATAGTCGTTCATCCCAAGCACAAGACTATTAAACATCTCCTGTATTGCCTTAAACCCACCAACCATATCGCCGAGTGCATCTTCGGCAGTTTTATACAGGAAGCTAGTATCCGTGTTCAAAACGGCAACCGGCTCCACATATTTCTCTATTTTAGATTTATCAAGAGAGAATTTTATTCCAATCTTCCGTCCATCGGACAGCATTGAGGCGACGGTACTCATGACAGCATCAAATCCCGTCTCGCCCTTAAGAGTTTTACCTGAAAATGTTGCCTCCCCCATCAGCTGATGGAAATTCTGCGGTGTGATGACAAACCTTTCAACCCTCACGCTAGTAGTGACTCCATCTTCTCCTGATATCTTATCAAATGCAAGATAAGTCATATTCTCCTTTGGCATGCGAGCAGCTGAATCAAACTTCATATCCTTCAGAAGCTTCAAAAGGCTCCCGTTCACCATGGATCCACTTGCCATTGTCTTCAGCGAATAGCTTTCCTCCCCAACCTTGAAGTCTGCTATCCCGCTGTTCCTATCAACCTCTATGGTGTTGCCATCAAACAATGCTGCAAGAAACGCTTCGTTCAAAAAACCCCCGACACGAGGATCGAAACTGTTCAATATTGTCGAGAGTGTGTTCAGCAGTTGAATTTTCGCTAGCGTTCTGGATACAGAGCAGTTGGGAGCCTCGCCTTCTGGAGTAGGTTCTTTCGAACTCTCCACGACACTCTGCAGAGATGCCAGAATTTTTTCAGGAGTCGTCTCACCCAGAGCACTCACATAGTTTCGGATGACTGTCCTCTCATCAGACTCTTTCATCGTGCCCCATTTCTTTGAATTAATCTTCAGAGAACCCAATATTTCTTCAACCGTTGGGGGCTTGCTGTCATTCTTCTCTACTATAATCGAGGGATTCTTCAGAACACCTTCTATCATTTCAAATAAAAGATTTTGAATCTGGTCTTTATTCTCGCTCTCATATAAATTTGTTAAATCATCAAAACTGGACATAAACGTTCTCCTTAAGTAATTAGGTTACCCTTTCATATTGACTTCTTTTTGTTTTCTTCTTACCGTTGATGATCTTGCCCTTTCCGGTTCTAGGACTTAATTCTTCCACTGGAAAAGAAAGGGACTTTGCAAAATTTATCCAAGACTTTTTATTCTCGAACTTTCGTTGCAACAACACAATTGTCTTTTCCGTACTAGGATCATATCCCTTTCCGGCGGCGGTCCACTCGGGAACCTCTTTACTCAACCGGTTCATCTCTCTCTTTCCCCTAACTGTAGCCTGCAAAGTATACAGGATAGAGTTTTCTGTTTCTAATTTCTCGCTCCATGCGACGGCTCTGATACTCATCATACTTCCTCCTTTAACATTTTCATAATTTCCTCAAGTGCGGCATCTTCAACCCAGATATACTCAGGGACGTATCCCAAATACTTCTCCGGAATAGAAGTAGCCACCGTAATAAATATGGTTGTTTTCCATTCAGTCACAAAAAGTTTATCGTCGTCAACAATTTTTTTTAAAATATCATCAGGAATATCCGATCTTTTAAGAGAGTCGTGCTTATATTTTAATGATCTCTCAAAGTCAACACTCAAAGCAGTGATCAGCTTTCCTGCCATTAGAAGTGCTTTTCGGATTATTAGGCTCTCTACGCCTAGAGAAAAATAGATAGAAACAAATCTGCTAACAATCGCCCCTAAACTGAACCATAAAAAGTAAGTTAACATATTTTATATATTATATGAGTTTAGGGCGATTGTCAACAAAATAATTTATTTTTTGTTTATTTTATTTACAAGAGCTGCGCGAAGGATTCGTTTGGTAACACGGTCGGTGATAGTCTTGACCACCTCTTCGAGGCGAGTGGGGTCGATTTCATTTTCCGTTACGGGCTCTTCCTCTTCCTCTTTCTCTTCCTTGTTCTCTTGCATGGGAGAAGGAACCTCTTCCGCTTCAAGATCGTCAACAGGGGCGACATCGGCGTCCAGCTCGGGCTCGATCTCTTCCTCTCCCTCGCCAGCAACTGCCAAAATGTCTTGAAGGATACCAACAGCGGTTTCCAAAGCGGGAACGTCTTCTGACGCTACATTAACTTCCGCTTCGACATCACCCTCTGGTGCCTCTTCGGCCCCCAGGTCGTCCAATGGTGCCTCTTCTTCTGCGCCCATCGGTGGCTCGTCCATGGCGGGTTCAGGAAGACCTTCCTCTTCCTCCTCATCCCTCAAATACTCCATCTCATTAATGGGTCTAATACTAGCCAATTTCCAAAAACGTCGAATAGTATTCTCGTTTAACAATGTTTTCTTACTCATTATGGTTCTCCTAGTTTAAAAGTAGAAAAAAATACTTTATTTCAGAAGTAAATAGTACAGATTAATACAAAAAAGAGTCTTTTTATAATCTTTTTGATAGTTTTTCTAACGCTCTCTTTTCTATTTGTCTAATCCTGACAAAACTCAATCCTAAACGTTTACCAGTCTCCATAAGAGTCATGGGGCCGACGCTATTACGTATAGATATTAGACAACAATTCAGGTCCTCTCTGTGGTCTATCCACTTTCTGCACTCTTTCTCTTTGCACGTTCTGCCGTCCTTTAAGCAGGACCTTGCGCAGTCTGTTAGTCCGTCATCTTTTTTCTTCATAAGTCCGGGAACTCCTCTGCTATCATATCAAACAATTCTTTTGTTTCTTCTTCTTCCAAATTAAAAAGCTTCTTCAATTCTTCTCCTTGTTTTATTAAATCTCGTGTCTTGTTAATTCTCTTTTTTCCTTGCCTGGCCAATTCAAGCTTAACACTGGTGACAAAATCAATAATGCGTGGATCGTTCTCAATGTACCCAGTAATCATTGCTTGAAAAAATTGTATTTGTGTCAACCCATCATGACGCAACCTGATCCTTAAATCCGCGTGGCGTTTATCAGAGTCTTGGAAAATAATCTTCTTACCTTCCTGACCGTATTTATACTCACCTGCCATTTAGAATATGTGTACCACTTTCTGTAATCGAAGCACTTGTCTGTCTAATAAACTTTGCCTTTGCCTGAAATTCTTTTATTGTCCGAGAGCCGCTGTACGATAGTCCGCTGCGGATGTTTTGCTTCAAATTCTCAAGAATATCAATTACCGAACCCTTGTAAGGAATGGTGGTAGAAATGCCCTCTAGAGAGCGAGTTTCGCCCCTCCAGGCGAGTTGTGCCTCTTCGCTAGCCATACCCCTGTATACCTTGTACTTCTTGCTCTCAGACGTAACAAACACCTGTCCTGGCGATTCATCAGTTCCTGCTAACATCGAACCAAGCATCACAAAATCCGCACCAGCTGCGATTGCCTTGACAATATCTCCAGCTGTCTTGATGCCTCCATCTGCTATAATCTTTGCATCGGAGTCCACATATTTACATCCCAATACCGAATGAAATGTTGGTACTCCATGACCAGTTTGGGTTCTAGTTGAACATATTGACCCGCCGCCGATGCCTACTCGAACAGCATCAGCACCCCAATCCGATAAATCTTTAAACGCTTCAGGGGTCGCAACATTGCCTGCTATAATAGATAAAGACGAGTCGTATGTGTCTTTCAAGTATTTTAAAGCACTCTCCGTCATAGAATGATGACCATGTGCCACATCGACGCAGACGGTTTCTAATCCAGATTCCACAAGAGCAGAGACCCGTTGTTTAAAATCTCCTGAAACGCCGACTGCGGCGGCTGTTATAACCCCCTTCGTCAACATGACACACTGTTCTTCTATAGAACAATACCTATGAACGATACCGAGAGCCCCGTATTCGTTCATGGTTAACGCCATCAAGGACTCCGTGACTGTGTCCATGGGGCTGGAAATGATAGGCAAACTATATTCCTTTGTTCCTATTCTTGATTCTAGCCCTATTTCTGACCTGCTCTCAATGTCGCTTCGCAATGGCAAAAGCAAAACATCGTCAAAACTAAACGTCTCTTCAAACATCAGAATCCTCCAATCTCTCCTGTAGGTCTCTAAGCATTTGATTGGCACCTTCCCAACACTCGGTACAATATAGGTTCACTACTTTCTCCCGCTCCCTAACAGCCACTCGCCAGGACTTCACTTGTTCTTCATCCTTCTTATCAAACGGTTTATCACAATTTGTACACTGGTTTGGGATCATATTAAACAACCCCATTTTTTCTTTCAAGTCTTTTTCGGCTTCTTTCTTTTTCTTTCGACGAAGCTTCTTTTGTGCAGAAGACATTTAAACGTCTCCCGTAGATCCGAAGCCACCTGTGCCCCTATCCGTTTCGGATTCGTAGATTTTATCTTCCTCTATTTCTAGTAAGGAAGGAGTTGAGATCCTAACAAAAACCCCTTGTGCAATCTTTGTGCCTGGTTCACAAATTTGTGTCTCTCTGCCAATGTTGTGAAGATTTACGAAGATCTCTCCGTCATATCCTCTGTCAACGACACAAGCACCAGTAACGATTGACCTCTTTGAGGCAATTCCTGACTTGTTCATTATTTGCAACATGTGTCCCTCTGGAACTTCAACCTTCACACCAGTCTCAAGTAAGCAGGAGTGTCCGGGGTGAACAAGCAACGGTGCGTTATCCTTTGGTGCAAAGAAGAAATCCATCCCTGCATCTGTTGTGTGCGCCCTAACGGGCAACTTTGCGTTCTCTCTCATTTTGAATGTTCTAACTCTCATATTTTCTCCTATCCCAACATCTTAAAGTTTGAGCTTAATCTTCTCGTGCTAAATCCCCACTGAGGGTTCCAGTCTAGCCTCATCATATACGGTCTATTGATTCTCACAATATCCTTTCCTGGTCTGACACCCCAACACCTAATTGTATTAGTCTCGTTGTTGTCATCTATAACCCTGACAATATAGTAGTCTTTATCATTCTTTGTCTTCTTCTTGATGACCTCTCTTGGTATACACCAGACCACTCCCCCAAGATCTGAATCGTATTCACTTATAGGGGGAACCATATATTTATCTAAGCTGGCCCGAATGTTCTCTTCCATAACTAAATCAAAAGGAAAAACACCCGTTAAATCAATTTGATATTGAATCCTCTCCTCTTCTGAGAAGTCTCCTTCTGGAGCGTATTTCTCTATATTCTCTATCAGGTTCTTTTCTTTCCTCGGGCGATCAACAGCGATTGCACTCCAAAAGTGCCTCGAACCAGTGAACCTATCATCGATAAGACACTCTAGAGCACCGGATCTGCAAAGAACATCCAAAGACTTCTTATTCAGCTTTGAATAAACAATGTCTTCATTAAAAATGAATTCCTCAATCGTGTTAAACGGGCGATTGTTAAGAATCTGCTCGATGGCCTTCTCACCCAATCCCTTGATGGAAGTGAGCGGTTGGATTAGCGTTTTACCATCTTCTGATATCTCCCACACAGATCCGGAGGTATTTACGTTCAACCTTTCAATTTTAAACCCGTGAGATTTTGCAACATTGATCGCCTTCTCTTTTCTAGTCTCTGGTTCTTTGTCCAAGAAAGCTGCTGTCCACTCTGGTGGGTAATAGTTTAACAACCAGGCGCACTGGTAAGACAACATACAGTAAGACACTGCATGGGATTTGTTGAACCCATATCCAGAAAAGTATTCGAAAGTTTCCCACAACTCCTTTGCTTCGTGCTTTCGCATCCCCTTCTCAGAACACCCTTCCGCAAATTTGGAATAGATCTTGTCCTTTTGTTCTTGAACCTCGCCTGTTCCCTTTTTAGTCAAGAGTTTCCTTAGCTTGTTCCCCTCATCGAGCGACAGGTCCTTACCAAGCTTGTGAGCCAACATCGCTATCTGCTCTTGAAATATGAGAAAACCAAAAGTCTCTTCAGTCACATCGCGCACATAAGAGTTAAGATACTCAACGTCTTCAGGAGCGTTCTTAGCAGATATAAATTTCTTATCAACGTTTGCCGACAAGGGTCCTGGTCTGTATATACTTGTGATTGCAGATAACTCGATTAAGTTGCTAGGTTTCGCATTTTTACAAAACTTTTGTGCACCCTCTTCTGTAAACTGAAACACTCCAGCCCACTGACCACCGTGAAAAACGCTCTCCCACACACTCTGGTCTTCAAAGTCTATAACGTCTGGATGAAGCACCTCATTGTAGAACCTCCTGACATCGTCAAAAGTAGGATTCTCGATGTCATGATGCCTAACCAAGATATGTCGGATGGCACCCTCGATCATCCTCAACGAGGCAAGACCCAACAAGTCAAACTTGATAAACCCCATTGGTTCAAGATGGCGAACATTTTGCCCCTCACTCCACGGAGTTTGGCGAACACCGCCTGAAGATATCATCGGCATCCACTCATCGAGGTTTTCTCCCACAACTACACCACCAGCATGCCTGGAACAGGATCTCACCTGCCCGTATAAAGCCTCCACATGTGTCTTGATCTGAGGATTTTTCTTCAGAAAAATTTTGAGGGATTCTGAAAATTCCATTACTTCTTCAAACGTGGGAACGTAAACACCCGCAGAAATCCCGTGTTTCTTTTTCGCCAACGGAGTTGCTTCATAGATCATCTTACCCGTAACTGCATTCACCTCCGCAAATGGCACTTCATAAAATTTTGAAATATCTTTTATTAAAGACCTCAACTGTAGAGTGTTCCAGTTGGATATAGGCACTACAGTGTTCTCACCCCATTCTTCAATAAGGTTTTCCTTGAGCTGCATTGGTTCCGAAGTATCAAAATCAATGTCAGGATACCCAGACCCCCCCTTAGTAAGGAACCTCTCGAACTGAAGACCGTATCTCATGGGGTCGACTTGTGTGATTCCCAATGCGTATGATACTAGGGAACCGGCCGCGGAGCCTCTTCCTGCGCCAACAAGCTGAGTTTCTTTCGCCCTGTCAGCGATTGCTTTCATTGTCAAAAAATACTTGCTAAACCCACGAGATTCAATAACTTCAATCTCCATAGACGCTCTGTCTAGGTATTCTTGGTTGTCTGATAGTCCAAGATATCTCAACCCGTCGGCGGTGACCTTCTGTAGTGCCTCGCCAGCGGTGACATCTTCGGGGACCACAAAATCAGGTAGCCTCACAGTATTATCTGGGAAGAAGGACTCTATACGGTCGTGAGCGATTCTATGTGTTTCGGTAATAGAATTCCTTACAATCTCGTCATCGTATTCTACATCGCATTCCGCAGAGTATTTCTTGTAAGATTCCCATATTTCGTCACCGTTCTTTGGGTAAAGCTCATACCCTATCTCATCAACATCAATAGGTAACCCATCTGACATCCACTCTGGCTTTTTCCCTAGCCACCCCAGTCTCCTATATAGCTCACGGTCCTTCCAAGCATCCCTATTCGGATAGTGACTATCCGCAGTTGAGATTAGAGGTACACCAAACTCTCTATGCATTTGAATAATATACGTGTTCAGATCGTGTTGTTCCGGAACGTTATTCCACTGTAACTCACCGTGCCACCTGTCACCGAAAATTGACTGCATCTTCTGAGTTGTATTCCTGAACGCTCTCAATACTGCATCTTCCCCGTTATCCCTGTTTTCCCAATAACAACCTGCATATACACCCCCCAAGCATGCACTAGCGGCGAGAATTCCCTCGTTGTGCTTCTTTAGTAAAGCATAATCAACTCTCGGATACCGATAAAAATGCTTCTTGTCATAGCTGGAAGAGATAATCTTAAAGATATTCTTCAATCCTTCTTGATTCTGTGCCAAAAGAATTAAATGCCTTCTCCTGTTCAGAATATTTTTCATCGCCTTCTTGGACTCTTCGTTCTCGACAGTCGTGCCGGATTGAGAAGAGTCTAGACTCTTGTTCTTCTTGTCCTGCCTCGCCTTTTCGTATTCTTCTTTCCAATTTGCTATGGATGGAAGAAAATAGGCTTCCACTCCAAAAATTGGCTTAAACTCTTTACCTTCTGATTGCATCTTTTTTGCATGCAACACCTGGTATGCAAGACCATTTGCGTTTCCGTGGTCAGTAAGAGCCAACGCATCCATACCGTTCTCATACGCAAAATCCATGTGCTCCTGGGGATAACCAAGAGCATCAAAAATACTTCCTGCTACTGAATGAGCATGAAGACCAACAAACGGAATCTCTGATTTAATCCTGCAGTCGCTCAAGGACATCCTCCAAATCATCCTTTACAGAAAGAAGGTCTTCTCTAATAGAAGAGGACGCCAATGACGCAGAACACAACGCTTCAACGAAGCTCTGTTGTTTTTGACTCATCGACATGGAATTAATTGGAAACCCCACGTCTTCTTTTGTTTGCGAAGGCAAACTATAATAAATTTCATTTATATTCACTTTTATTCTCCAACCTTTTTATATAGCGAATTCTTAAACATAACCTTACCTGGTCTTTTAATTTCTTCACTCTCCTCTGAAGAGAGATAATCTTTCAATCCTTGCCAAGAATCGATTCTGTAATACCAAGGTATCTCCAGTATTGATTCTTTATTTATTCTAGCAGATTTGAAGATTTTGTCAAGGCCAAAATGCCTAGAAGACCACCTTTCTTTAGATGGCAAATCTTTTCTCCCACCTGTGCAGTTTTGCTTCACGTTTGTTAAATACATCTTGTATTCTTCTGCGTCCATCGTGAATCCAAGATATTCTCCATCCCCAACAGTCTTCCCCTCGGCGGACAGGTAAAAGGGCTCCATACTAGAAATCCTCTTTCTGTGCTTTTGCACCACCGTTGGCTGATAAACTCCATATGGAAAACTGATATAATATCTGCTCGGGATGACCCACTTACTAATCTTGTCACTCATAATAAAAGCAGTCAGAGCACCATGAAGCGCAGACCAGGCCAGGCTGTCCCTTCTATCGCGATCCTTGGGATGGATTGGAGTATAAAATATAGGGATCTGGCGGCGATGGTCACTCGGAAATTTTACAAAATTTGATTTGTTTAAATAATAGGGGTCCTCAATGTAGTCTCCCATTCTATGTTTAAGCAGGGGCTGTATATTGTCATTGCACACTACCCATATTGTTTCACAACCGGCATACGCACATTCCACAATTGACCTCTCAACTGCAAGATAGTTATCTGCAATTGGTTGCATACTATCATGCCAAGGGAAACTAAAATCCATTTTAGGACTAGCAACAGGTACCACTCCCGCTAGATGGAACGCCTTTTCGTTTCCGTTACCCTCTTCCAACATATCTATCGACCACTTCTTTCGGGGACATATCAAGAAATTTCACATTTTCTGTGTCTCTGTATGTCCTTTTATGCATATTCACAACGTGTCTATAATCTGGTTCCACTCTAACATTATATTTCTTTTGTTTTCCTTCTTTGGTTTTGCCAGCCTTTGCACCTATAATCCCAGCATCTTTCATTACGCTCTGTATCTTAAACCTCGCCATTGTGCTTGAATAATTAAATTCGTGGAGTTGCTCTTCCGTCAAATAAGACACCGCCACGGCATCCTTCCTGTCGTGATTCCCATCAATTCTTTCCGACTTATAAAAATAAATTTCTTTTATAAAATTGTCTACGGTCTTCAAGGAATCGTGTCTATGTCTCATCCCTCTTCGAACGTTCATCCAGTCGAAGACACGATACAGTGGCTCCTTATTTTCGAAAATATCATTCTCTGTTGTTAAATTGTTGTCATCGAAAATGTGACAATTGTCAAACTCTGCCTTAAAACTTAATCCTGGTCTAGCAGCAATCGATAAACGGTTACCGCTTATTCTCACAGAAGAAACACACGACCCGAAGGGAGCGTGACCTCTCGACGAAACCTCGAACAACGCCCAAGACCACAAACAAAGATTGTTTTTAGTTTTAAGATCGCCTATGCATATTTCCTTTTCCATTTCATCAAATCTGAAAGGGCGTTCTAAAGAGTTTATAACGATAGGATATTTGTTGTAATAAGAGAACAGCACAGAAGACAAACTACTTCCAATTACAATATTTTCAAAATGCATACTTGTCTAAAGGCAAATCCCGTAATGTTCGTAAGAATAATAAGAATAACTAACCAGCTTGTAAGTGTCCAATGGAATTGCTGCAATCTTGTTATATGTATCACTCTCATAACAAGCCATTTCTTCCTCTTCCTCTTCCTCGGGCTCCTGTTCCTGCTGACGGTTGTTTATACATGCAGCCTCTTCGATAGCCTCTTCAACGACAGCTGCTATTTGAGCGGCATTTTGGTTTCCGAAACCATCCAAGCCAGTGGTGTGAACCGCACCGAAATCAACCAAAGGCTGGTAACTATGCACGCTGGCATTTGATCCTATTATAAACACCATTCCGCCGGAATGCGCCATTGCTCTAGCAGCATCATGGCTGCTCCACTCTCTTCCTTGGGCAGGCTCGTCGCCTATCACTACGACTATACGATGAGTGTGTTGACTCAGATCAACATCCCAGACATTCTCTACACCTCGTAATCGGGCGGCTGGACGGTTAGTGCTCCACAAAATATTTTCCGGGGTGCCGTCCTGGTCCCAGTCAATCAAGTCATCAGTAAAAAATCTCCCGATAGCATCTAAAGTATTTTCTGTGTTCCCGCCCTGATTCACAGCGTTCGCGTTCAATGCGCCGCGAAGACCACTTATAGCTGCCTCCATGTCCTCCACCGGAAATATTGGCGGGTCTTCAACTCCAGGAACACAGTTGTCGCCAGGATAATAAAGATATGGATCCGGCATGTCATCATTTCCAACCACAGCTAGCATATAACAAACATCAACAACTCCGTCGTCAAACAGTTGACGTACTGAATCCCTTGTAGCATCGAAGGCTGTTCGAAGCTCTGCTTCTTCCATCGAACCGGAAACGTCAACCACCATCATGACCGCTACGCTTCCCTGTTGAAAGTTCTCATCTACGTTGCCATCGCAGTCGTCATCGATGCCATTGCATCGCTCAACTCCTGGGAGGACCTCCTGCAGACATTCGTGATATCCTCGTTGCATCTCTCCTCGCTCATTGCGACCCAATTCACAAAACGAGATTCCCAAACGACAATCACCGCCGACATATTGTGGTCCGTCTTCTCGACGAGCATGCGTAACAACGCTCCCAGTCAAAACATCCGTAGAACAAAGCATTGTTAGTGGACCTCCGATTGGACCCTCGTCTATTGCGAAATCGCAATCGTCGTCGACGCCATTGCATACTTCCGGTTGGGGCACGTAGTCGGGATGATCACAATTGCAGTCTCCCTCCAAAAAGTCTTCATCGATGAACCCGTCGCAGTCGTTGTCAACAAAATCACACAGCTCTCTCGGTAATGGCCCGCATTCGTCACAATCGTTTAGAAGCTCTTCGTCTACGCTGCCGTCGCAGTCGTTGTCTAGGGCGTCGCAGACTTCTTCGGGGACATGACCGCATTCGCCGCAGGCGTTGAGAACGTCCTCGTCAACAAGAGAATCACAGTCGTTATCAGTAGTGTCGCAATTCTCCGGTTGGGGCAGGACTTGGTTCTGACACTCTCCGTATGAATAAGTCACCACTGGACCTTCAGGACCCTGTTCTTCGGTTGGTTCGCAAAGAGACACGCCACTTCTACACGGTCCATTTTTGTCTGTTCCCACGGCTCCAGTATAACATCTTCTAGACAACAAGCCATTTTGAGGACTTGCATGATCAGGAGCGAGATCTGCTGGTGCCTCATTCAACTCTCCGTCGCAGTCATTGTCGATGTCGTCGCAGGTTTCTTGTCTAGGGTTATTTACTTGAAAGCATTGAGTCCACTCAGTGATTCTACAGTATCTCTCGCCCTCTGAACAGGGACCTAAAAGATCTTGTATTTCGCAAGGTTCTTTCTTGCCATACGGACGACAAATTAGTGCTGCGTCGGGTTCAGGTCCGAAGTCTGCAATCGGTGGGGCGGCATCTATGAATGGAGCCGAAAGGTCGAAAAAAGAATCTAAACCTAAATCTTCCTCCATCTCATAATCAGGCGGGATAATCCCTACGCCTAAATCATGATTTCTGTAATCCAGTGGTTCGTTTATCCAGGACTCGTCACCGCATGCGGGGAACATCATAACAACCAATAATAATATTTGTCTCATCTATGCCTCTATCTAGTATCGCTTATTTCTCTCAACATACCCACAACGTAGTTCTCTAAAATAAGAAAAAATGTTTTGTCTTTGTATTTTACTTCTTCAATCATACTTCGATCAATTATTATGTCTCTTCTATTATCGAAGGCTCCTCTTCTTAAATTTAAGAAGTGAGGTCCGCAATCACTTGCGACATCAACAACTGTCGCTGCTATATACTCGTCTTCTTTGGGCTTGTAATCTTCCGGTAACAAAATTCCCGATTCATCTTCTTCTTTAACAATGTGTGGGACTATTAAAAGATGCCTGTTAACAGGTCTAAGAGTGGGAGGTAGCCTACCCATTAGTCCCTACCGTTCTCTTGACATGGTCGAAAAAGTCCAAAAGTTGTTCCATGTCAACTTCGTTCTTCATGAGACGATATGCGCGGACGGACATTCGCAATTCCTCTTTGGTCAACCATCCATTCTCGACATAGTTTTTTCTGAGGTCTCTCTTTTGTTCCTTATAGGGCTCCATCGCATCTTCTAGTGCCACAAGGGATTCTATAAAAGATGTGATATATTTTTCTTTCTCTGCGATGAGGTCATCCTCGACGATGTGTAAGTTAGTAGCCATTTTTTCTCCTTTTCTCAACTACGCTAATTATAATAATACTATAACAGTATTTTAATATAAAATCAAGTACTTTTTTATAAATATTTTAAAGAACAACTTCCACCAGCACAAGCAACTTCGGCTGTAAGATTTGTATTGTCCTTTTCTTCTCGAATTTTTGTTAAGTCAATATCTTTAAGCGTCTCAAAGAGCACTTCATAAGTTTCTTTCGAGCAATCCTCAAACGGAGCCTGTTTATAGGTGCCGCCATTATACGGCAGAACAGATAGTCCCGTGTAAGAGTCTCTGTTCTCCCACATCCACTCGCCGACATCGGACCACTCAGCATCCTTAACTGAAACAGTGGCGGATACATTGTGATTGTTGGGACCTTTTCTAAATCCAGCAAAGACCCACTCTTCTGAAACCTGTTTTACTCTCTTTAATAGCTGTCTTGCGCTTTCCGATCTTAGTATCGCGCCTTCAGGTGCCTTTTGAGGCACGGAGATAACAGCAGTGTCGTGAGGGCTGAAATATTCATCCTCCACCAACTCCGGATGGTTCTCCAGCAAATACCCATAAATAGGCTCGTTTTTGCCGACTCTCACACGACGAATATAATAGTCGTTATGCCAAGCATGAATTCCGCTTGATGTTCCTAATACTAGAGAAGTCGTACCAGCAGGCTTTACAGCTGTCGTTCTCGCGGCCGGATTAATACCAATAAGGTCTGCTACCCTCAAATTTTCATCTTTAACAACTTGAGCTGCAGCAATCATACTCAAGTCGAGAACCTTACGAGAAGCAATTCCCGTCATGCTAACGCCCAACAAGGAATCCCTTTCGCAGTTTGTTTGCCAGGCAGGTCTCAAATAATGAAAGTCCGTGTACCCCGCTTGCAAGGTGCCTATAAAAGCAGCAACTCTTGCTCTTTCTTCGAAATCTTCCTGATCTTCTATGTCACTCACGTTAATCTCTGTAAGGTTGCACATCTGGCAAGACCTTAGTGAAATCTCATGACATGGATTGAACCCTCGTTCCTTGTCATTAGTAAACGAAAATCCAGGCTCACCAGCTCCAGACGCCTCAATCCTCTCCCACAAGTCCATAAATGTGTCCTTCTCGATTCTATGCCTAAGAAGGACCACAGAGTTGTTCGCTCTACCTCGTTGAGGGTTATTCTCCCACCAGGTACCGGTCTTAGCAGACAACATCTGATTGTCATTTGCTGAAAACAAAGAAATCATTGCAGCACGACGAATGCCTCCGGACAACACTGCATCTGCCAAGTGGCACATTATATCGTGACACTCAATTGAAGTTAGTTTTTCTCCATCACTTTTGTCATCTAGTATCCCTTTTATTTTAAGGAGACACTCCTTTAGTGGTTGGGGTCCGGGAGCCTTGCCCCCGGATGTGATAAGTCTCTCCCCCTTTAGTCGGATATCTCCGAAGTCAAAACGAATATGAGACGTTCTTATTCCGAAATAGGTTTCTATCAAAGCCTTCACTGCGTCGGCCCAGCCTTCGATGCTATCTTGAATCAGATACCTATAGGTACGCTTCGAAGTTGGTTTGCGAATCTCTGGCAGGTTTTCAACATGGTGGTTCTGCACAGAATATCCAACACCACAACCAGAAAGGAGCAAAAACATCGTTTCATTAAAAGAGCGATAATCGTCAACCGCGACAAATGAGCAGTTAAACATTCTTGCTGGATTGATCTCAATCGGTTTTCCACCGAATTGCATTGACCTCATCGAAGGTAGAACCTTCTTATCAAACACCATCTTATACGCCTTTCTTATTTGAAGTTCTAAGAAAGGATATTTTCTTAAGTGCATCTCCATGTTTCTAGATACAAGTTCTTCCCAAGTTTCTCTTCTATTTTTATCCGGAAGAAACCTTGTATATTTCATGTGCACCGTTATGTCAGATAGTATTTGATTAGATAATTCCATTATTATTACTCCCCCTTTTTAAATGTCTTATACTTCTCTTTCAATCTCTCAAGTTGTTTTTTAGCAGATTTTTCAACGATATCCTCAACCGATTCATTCGTCTGTGGTAGCACCTTTATTCTTACATTACTCGTGTCCATGAAAATTGGATACACCAACCCATCTGGTCCGTTTCTATTTTTAGCTATAAAGATGCGCCCACTGTTGGTGTTTTTATCCTCGATGGTTCGTGAAACCGTAAAAATAAAATCTGCAACAAAACACTTATTAAACGCTTCCGAAATTGCTTCCATGGTAATAACTTCCGCGTTTAAACCGCTTCTATTTGTTTGAGAGGCTGTCCAGACAGGGCATTCGTTTACTTGCGCAATACCTCTCAACTCCTCATAAATAGTCTCCAGCTGATGTCTTTTCTCATCTTTTATAGAAGAAATTGGTCTTAATAAATCCCCATAATCGACGATAATTAAGTCCGGGGAAAACCCCCTAATCTTCATCTTTTCCAGGTGATTTTTAATCGTTTGGACCGATGCAGATTTGGTAGGATACTCCTTCACAATCAGCTTTCCTTCTATTTCTTGTACTTCTTCGTAAATCTTTTCCTTAAAAGAAATTACATTTGAAAGGTCCACGCCGGTAAGACAACTATCATACCGACTCGCAACTACAGTATCCGCTAACTCCAGCGTATAGTGTATAACATTCTTTCCAGCTTTCAATGCTTGTGCGCCTAAATGCACCAACGCCATGCTTTTTCCCGCTCCTGTAGGAGCGATACACACACCCAGCTCTCCCTTTCCGATGCCGCCCTTGCACAAGTTATCAACCTCTATCCATCCAGTCGTTACTGGGTTTCTTTCGCGGATTTGAAATCTTTTCTCAAAATCAAGAATATAATCATATCCAAAGTTGTTGTCACTTCCAAGTTTAATAGCGTCATTGATTACGCTGCTAACCTCGTCAAAAGAGGAACGCTTGATCAGGTCAACAGACCGAATCAGTGCTTCCTTTAGCTTTTGTTTTCTGCAAAAGTCTAACGCTACGTCTTTTATGTATTCAGACTCAGTTGTTTCCAATCCGGTCGATAATACTCTAGCATAATAGTCCCGTATGAGGACCTGAATAGATTCTTGTTCTTTCTTTAACTCTGTCCGTATAATGGACTTCATAATTTTGGCGGTTGGGTGGACACCGTATTTTTGTCGATATCCTTGAATTTTGTTGATAAAGACCCTAAGATGTTTAAGTTCTAGAAACTTTATATTAAAAACTTCAAATATTTGATCTGCAAATGGTCTGTCTACCAAAATTAAGTGACACAGATCCTCTTGAAAAGATCTACCAAAGTTTGAGAAATCTTCCCTTTCTTGCTCCGTCATGTTTTTCCTTTTATTTAATGATTAATCTTATCACAAAGACCAAAAAATTGCAAGACTAAAAGTCAGATATCATTCGATTGAAACTTTCGAACAAAGAACTCAATGAGATTTCGCCAATACCGTCCTGGTGCATCAGCGTCCTTAACCCAGTCTTGTTAAACTCAGGAACATGCCCGTCTATTGCTTCGTCTATTCTAGTTTTACCCTGAATAGAGATAGAGGGGGAATATAATTGCATTATTTTATAATTGCTCTCGACCTTGTCTGTCTCTTCTAATACACGGTCATAAACTTTTAACTTGGTTTCCTGCTCTTTGCAGTGAGTAACAACATCTTCCAGATAACATTCCTTCTCATCGGCGAAGAAGGGGAACCTCTTAGCGACAGTTGCCAATCCGACACCCGGAACGCCATCTAAATTGTCACTTTTGTCCCCCGCCAGTGCTCTCGCCAAAGCGAAATTCGTTGGATGAATTTTATATTGTTCCAAAACTGCCTTCTTATTAAGCACTTGATTTTGTGTTGGTCTGTACAATATCGTCTTGTCATCCAACAATTGAATAAAGTCCTTATCACTGGAAACAATGACTTTTTGCCAATCTTTGAACTTTTGCTTTTGTGCGACATGCGAAATCACATCGTCGGCCTCAACGCGGGGCTCTATAAATTGAACTATTGGAGTTTGGTTAAGATATTCTATCGCCCTGATCTGTTGCCAAGCTTTATTTTCTTTTTCCTGTTCCTCCGTCAAGTGACGGGTATCCCTGTTCAGCCTCAGTGGCGGCTTTCTTCCTAATTTATAATTTTTATTTTGAGCGCGTCTCTTTTGAGACCCCCCTTCTCCATCCCAAACAACGACAGTCATATCCGGACTTACAATCCTCGTTAACTTGTTGAGAATCTTAAGGAAACCCTTTGAACCACCAATTGGACTTCCGTTTATTGACAAACTTGGGTCGACAATATACGACCTTAAAAATTGATTGTGTGCATCCACAATCATCACTCTACCATTCATTTTTTACCTCTTTTCAAAAAAAGCCCCTGAGCGCGTGCAACCATAATAGGAAAACACGCTCAGGGGCGGAGATGCCGAGAACCAAGTGGGTGCTTAATCCTCGACGGGGAGAGACTCTTCCTCTTCATAATAGTCAGCAGCATTACCTGTTCTGTTCTTAAATTTCATTATAACATCTTGATCAATAATTTGCAAGACCTTATTTCGGAATTTATCATCTTTCAGCTCTTTAACCCAGCCCTTTCTCTGGAACTTCTTCTCGGTGCCATCTTCTAACTCTAATGAAAACCACGCACCAGATTGTTTTAGACTATCTGATATTTGAATTGCCTCGAACCAGCTTTCCTCGTCTTGAACGCCCACATTGTCAACTTCACCCCACAGGATTTTAAAATTACAATGTCTTCCTGCTGTTCCAAAACGAGACTTTTCAAGCTTTGCTTTAACCTCAGACCCGATTCTGAATCCATTCTCGTCTACTACAAACGATGCTTTCGCTTTTCTACCCGTAAGCCACACCCTCAAAGAATAAGCGTAATGCATAGCCTTGCCGCCCGGAGTGACATACGGAGTCGTCATCGCTTCCGATGGGGACCGAGTAATGTTTGTCTTCAGCTGGTTGAGAACCAGGAGTGTTGCCTGGCTGTTCGCAATCGGCACAGTTAACTTCGACATCCCCTTTGATAGAATCCTGGCCTTTACTGCCATTGAAGACTGAGGATTGAAATCACCTTCTATATCAGAAATTGCTGGTGTCAGAGCAAGAGAGTCCCAAATGAACAACCACTTATTTCCGGTTGCCAACAATTCCTCTATTGTCTCTAGCACAAATTCGACACTCTCTGCCTGAACGTACATTAAACGATCTAAGTCACATCCCGCCCTCTCAAGAAAAGAAGGATCAATCGCAGATTCAGAATCAAAATATACCACTTCGATGCCCATCTTCTGAGCATTTGCTGCGATTTGTGTTGCCATATAAGATTTACCAGTTGATTCAAGACCTGCAATCTCTGAAATCTTCCCAACAGGGATCCCTGCGAGTCTTCCTTTGCAAACAATCGAATCCAGCCACCGGGAACCGGTTGGAATCCACTCCTTAACCTCTGTCGGGTTGTCCTCTGCCAGACTGTGTGCCACGGAGTGACCAGCCTTCTTGTTTATGATCCTACGAATCTCATCCATTGAGACCTTCCCTGGTTTAATTTTTGTTACTTTTACCACTATTTTCTCTCCTTATTAATGATTAAAATTTCAGATGATTCCTTCATCTTTTTCTTTTGTCCCGCTTCCCTTTCTTTCTTGGAATATATGTTGTTCATGCTATATGCCCAACTGACATCCAAGATCTCATAATCCTTGTACATCTCTCTGATCCACTCTTTGTTATTGTATGACAATATCCAATTACTTCTAGAAGACAGTACCTCATACAAAGCCAGATGGTCGAACCCCTTATGCATGTTTCCCTTATCTCCATAAAGCTTGTGTTTGTCTAATGCGTATGGAGGGTCAGCATAAATAAGAGCATTCGGGTTTTTAAGAATCGATGTCTTAAAACATTCGCATTCAACGCCAAAGTTCTTGCCCTCAAAATCCAAAATTCTTTGAATGCTCGAATCTGTGAACCTGACATAACCAGCTCTTTTAGAATAGCCTCCGGAAAGGGTCTCGCCCGAAAAAGAAGACCTGTTAAGTGCATAGAAAATTGCTGCGTTCCTTACAGAATATTCTTTTGCATTTCTCAACTCATCTCTCAGATCTAAAAAGTCTTTTTTCCAGAGACCCCTCACTACAGAAGTTCCAGTTTTTGTTTCATAAAACTCGTCATTAAAAAAACGAAAAGAATCTGCGATTTTTGCCAACTCTTCTTTGTCTTCTAACAAAGCCTTCCAGAACCAATGAAGTGGTTTGAATAAATCATATCCAACAACTCTTGTTCCTCTTTCAGCAACAGCTAACTCAATAGAACCACCACCGAAGAAAGGGGAGCAAAGCTCCCCAGTGTCTTCAGGGATGTGATCTAAGATTATCTTGACGGCTCTAGTTTTGCCACCTGGATATCTAAGAGGACTTTTCAAACTGCAGCCTTCGATGATAGCTTCGAAATCAAATTGGACATCACAGCCTTCTGGACAACTTCATCCACTCGATCCCAAACCGAAGAATTATCCAACAGTGGTACCATGCGATAGCCGCTTCTTGGGTACAAATCGTTGAAAAGCTTTTCGCAAACATTCAGAATATCGCCTCTTACGGTATCCCACAAATTCTCAATTTCGGCAACCGAAAAATCAAATTTTTGTATCCCAGTGTCTTCGTCGAATGACATAGTGTGTCTCAAAAGGGCTTGCATAATAACCGACAAAAATTCATGATTGATCGCACCATCGACTGTACCTCTGCTGCCAAATTTGTTATATACATATGGCTTCGATTCTGCTGCCGTTTTTGTACAAAATCCACTCTTGCTGTACTTTTTAAGTACCCTATAATTTTCCCTGTCCGGGATACTTCCCCAAGAAGACTGAATATAGTCAGCTAAGTGCAAAATAGTGTTCGCATGCGGGGCAATTGCGGATGTTATAGTCCGGGCAGATTTCCAAAGACGCTCCGTAGCCTTCTTCGAGACTCGGGGGAATGCCCTTGCAAAATCTTTTGTATATGTGCGATCCATTTGCACTGGAATAGCTTGTGCCAAAAGCGTTGAGACCTGAACAATGCCCTTGCATTTCGGAATCATTTCTTTGCTATTCTTATATTTTTGATTTTCCTCCCAACGAATATTCTCGACATACTTGCTGTCAAGATGATTTTTGAGATCATTATATTCACCGCGCTGGTTTTGCTCCGATGCGGCTTCTTGGACCTTTCTTGTGTTCCACGCCGCGGCGGCTGAACGCGATTCTTCGGTATCTCTCCAAAATGTGTCCTCCACAAGAGTAACTTTAAAGGGCTGTTCCGCGAAGCCAAGCTTGGAGTCAGGGTCCGAAAGCTCATCCAAAATAGCGTTCATGGAATGCTGACCGTCATAATGACCGTTGTTTTCCCCCTCACACGTAAAAGAAATAGTGTGACCTTCTTCATCATACTCGAAAGATCCAACATCAATTGTAACCTGAATCCCTCCATTGAAAAGGCACAATCCTTGGCGATCTCGGAGAGTGCGACGAATTTTGTTAACAACAGGAGATCTATTATTGTAAGATCTTGGGTTGCTCCCACGAGGAATACCTCCCAGGTTGCCGGGACTTGACGCATTGACAAAGAATATTCTTTGAATTGCCTCTTTTTCTGTATCGGATCTGTGTGGTTGTACCACGCATTCTCCGTATTTTGAACCTTTTATTAGGTTCAGTGCTATTCTTTTTTTCATGATATTCTCCTTTTTATTTCTTGGGCACAACTATAACGCATATTGCGTGTACCCTCATGTTAAAAAAAATGAGGCACCTGTAAACCCGTGCCTCCCTGCGGTTTTAATTTAATTACTCAATAGGTCGTTGAATGCGGCCTCGACTGCATCTACCTCCTTGTCTGCTGGCGGGGGTGAGATATTCCCACCAAACTTTTCAACTTGCCTTTCAATGTTGTCGCTGTCCAAGAAAGTGTCTAAGATTGCTTGAGTTTCCTCTGTGGTCTTTCTATCAAACAGCTTTTCCAAATCAGGAACAGTCTCTAGCAACTCGGCGCAACGTTCATCTCCGCCTACTGCGTCGTCACAAAGAACCGTCTTACGAGGTCTAGGACGAATATCCGTTCGAGGGAAGGTTGCTCCCGGTGGCTTGCCGTACATAATTTTGAGGTCATTACCAGATTCAGGGTCCGTAACGTCTCCGTAATCCGGGTCGAGAACAATCGTTAGCAACTTCTCATATGCCATCTTTCCGTATCCCCACACTCTGACTCCTTGAGTCTCTTCGCCCCTGACAAGGACTGGTGAGAAGAATCTCTGCTTTGCGAAAAGGTTCTTCGCCATCTTCTTGCTTTCTTCGGTGCCTTCGTTCCACAGCTTATTCGCAAAGTTGCAGACCGGACAATCATCTCCGAAGTTTCTCTTTGGACACAGGAACCCTCCTTGTGCCACGTTGTAGTGAAAGAACTTTTCCTTGAATGGGTCTCCATCCGGTGTTGGAACGATTCTCACGTTGCTTTCTCCATCTTGTGGCTTCCAGAAGTCCGTTCTAGAACCCCCCTTGCCTGTGACGGTGTTAAGTTTCTCGCGCATGCGATCTAGATCAAGTGCCATAGTGTTTTCTCCTTTTTTTACTCTTTGGCTAAAGCAGGTCAGCAAATTTCCTGACCAACTGTTTATATATTAACAAATGTTTTGGCATTTGTCAAGTGTTTTCTTATTTTTCTTGTATAAAAGATGAGTGCGACAAAATGTAAGCATATTCTTGTTCGTAACTCGTTGGATATATTCCATAACTCACTTTCCTATCTTCTGTCGCTTTGCTCTTTACCTGATTGACAATCTTCCTATGAAGACCCTTTTCTTTGGTCATCTTTTCTTCAGGTATGCCATAATAGTACCTTGTTTCTCTTGTTTTGTCAAGAGGAAAAAACAAATTTTCTTCACCTGTTTTTGGATTTAAAATCCCAAATGTTGAAATCCTCGCAGTCTCAGCTGGAGATGAAAAGGTGTCCGTAACAGAAGATACGTGGTCGAAAAAGTTGATCATATGAAAGGAACTCGCAATGAGGTCGTTTATCGAGTCGTAGTATCCCACAATGGACGCATCTTCAATCATTGGATCAATAGCCAGATTTGATATCAAGAATGTCCTCTCCAACAGAGCAGACCTTGCATACTCTTGCAGCACGCTGAATACCGCTCTTTCCTGAAGTGTTTTTCCCTCACTCAAAAGCTCAGTTTCGGGGGCTATATACAAAACGCTGATTTTGCATCTTTTGTGTATTTGTTCCAATATCATTAATGAAGCACTGGCTGTTCTACTCGCTCCACAAACAATAAAAAGCACATCTCCGGATACCTTCTTGAGAAAATTCTTCACATTTGGTCCGTTTTTCTCATACTCTTCAGGATTGTCAAGCTTTTTTATTTTTAAGTAATTCTTCTCTTTGGAATCCTCATGATCAATCTTGTATGTCTTATATTCTTCATATTTCTCAAATTTACGAGCGACGTTACAAGCTACGGTTCCGAGTGCAATTATAGTTTCCAACTTATCTCCCTCATCTCCCCGAAATTCTTTCCCATTTTAACATTAGTTCTATATTCCCCAAATCTCGTCTCCTGAAACATTTTGACTATCTCTCGGATATGCTGCTTGTCTTCTGCAGCAAAATCTAAAATGATTGAATCGTGCATTAGGAATGCAATATTACTCTTCTTTTCCTTTAAGAAGTCAAAAACCTTTCTTGATTGTTCCAAGCATACATCACTTGAGGTCGATTGTAAAGTATAATTTACACAATGATATTCGTCTGATAAGATTTTTCTGTTAAAAGGTGTCCTTACCTGGTGTCCGTCGTAAAACTTTTCTTTTATTAAGTCGCGACTGTAAGCTCTAGATGATAAATAATCATCAGAAGCGGGATTGTATAACCAAGCGAAGAATCTCTTCTTGGACTCCTCTCTCGTCGTCAGTCCCCTATACACATTCTCTGCGTTCCACTCGTGAATATCAACTTCTGGCTGTTCTTGATCTGTGAGGGACAGCAGAGTCCTCGCTTCGGCTCCGTTAACATCAATTTCGACAAATAGATCATTATTTGGTTTTATGTATTTCCTCAAATCTCTGTCAAGCGTCAGAATGGGGAAAAACCCTTTCTCCACTGTAAGTCTGCCAGTTTTAGTGCCAAACAAGTTATAAGAAACGCTTTTTCTCATCTTTTTCAAATTCTTCAAGAAATTTCTGTTTTTGTTCTTATAAGACCCAGACTTGATGGACGATATATCCAGATTAACCTTGCGATGTTTTATATCCTCAAGCATGTGCACGATACTCAATAAGTGATCGTATTCTTCTGGTTTGTCAAGTCTTGAAAATACGTGTTCGGTGATTCTATTCTTCACATCCAAAAATCTGGAAATTTCTTTGGGCGGTAATAATTCCAAAAGGCAGTTTTCACTTAAGTCTACCTTTGCAGCATTTAGAGACCGAGAGAACGCCTTCATCTTATTGTCGACAGACCCCCACTGGTCTTCGAGAAAAGAGGGACAAACGTCACCCAGGCTTTTACCCAGGCACCATAACCAAGCATAATCTATATGTCTATGTTGTAGAGAAGTCTCGGTAGGACGCCACGTTCTGGTTAGCTTAGAGAAGTCAAGATTCTCAAAGACACACCTAGAATCGTAGTACAATCCAACACATTCTTTCTTGTCGTCAATACTTTGGAAATACACTCATCGGTCCGTTCGTAATAGTAACAGCGTCGCCAAACAATTCTTTAATTTGATCTTCTGATGAGTCTCTTAATTGTTCTATGAAGCGAACAACTGGATTGGCTTTGACATCCCTATTCTTGAAAAATCGGTTGATATATGCGAGTGCTCTCACGTGATTTTTGTCTTTTTTGTAAAAATACATTGCTTTTTGCACTAATCTTCTCGATGTCACTTCGTTTATCTCCACATCCATCTCTAGTGCCTTTGTTATAATACAAAGCCTAAACCAGTATACTTCAGGAATCTTAGCAATATTTTCTTCCAAAGTCAAGACTTTTCTTTCAATCATTTTATTTTTTATTTTTCCAGAGTCACACAAAATTTCTTTCTTCCGAAGGGGGCTTCTCAATTCAAAAGCATAGAAGATATCATACAGTAGGTCCTTCATTCTCTGCATTTCGGTCAAATATGCTGGCCAGCAATAATCACTAAAATAATTATTGGCGTCCATGAGACCATAAACTTCCATATACTTCCGCATCTTAGTGCTTGCCAGATTACCGACCAGTGACCACGGAGCGTTCTTATCCACATAGAATCCAAAATAACTAGCCATAGAAACGTACTTTTCAAAGTCTGGTGAATTAACAACTTCCATCTTGTCTTGGTCATTTCCGTGATCAGAATCTAAAAGTTCGATGATCAGCCCATTTGATCGAGGAGGGCAGAATCCAGACTTAATATACCCAGATAAAGACAGGGGATAGGATGCTGCCTGATCACGTAAATATCTTTCGAACAACGGCAGGATGTCAACAATTTCCTTTATGTTATTTCTCTCTGGAAGGAGATATTCTTCTAAGAATACCTGCTTAACCACCTCTATGTGATTTTCATATGACGCGATAGGGTCTACCCAGGCACGTTTTGCTTGAAAGCCATCTATAGGTCCCAGTTGTCCGGACATTTTATTTTTACCCACCGCATTCAAAAAGTGATCTCTCATTGCCAGGAAGGCATCCGCAACGAAATCTACTGCAAACAAAGTCTCGGAGCCGGGAACCTGTTTAAGACCGCTCTTTTCTAGTGGATACACCACATTTAGTCGGGTGTCAACCTTGCCATATAATGGTCTCTCATACCACATATCTATCAACATTCTCTCAATATCTGGTGGATATACCAAAAGTTTAAACTCTTGTCTTCTGTCGTATAGCATTTTAGAACCAGAGTCATTGGTTGTTGGTTTTCTATCATCTTCGAATGCCATGTCTACACCCCCCTATTATTTTTTTATTGGTTTCCCGCGCTTTCGCGGAGTCTTCTTCTTTCCCTTCTTGATCGAGTCAGCCATGAGCACGTTCTGAGCGGTGAATTCAGTCGTAAACCCAGTTTCGGGTTCTATCCTGTTGGTTATGCTATGTGTCTGGTATCTACCACCCAACCCCAATTTTTCCGCTATTGCCCGTGCCCTCGAACCTGGTATAGTAGGGTACACCTCGAAGTGGGTGCCGGGAAAAAATAAATTATTACCAATCATTTTTACTTCTACGGCATATGGTATCCGTATTTTCTCAAAATTGCTTGTTATTTTATCGTTTCTTATCTGATCTGCTTCCCAGTGAGGTAGATTATTTCTCGAAAACGTAACATCTTTTAACAATCCATGATCCTTAGCCAGGTGGAGGACAATGTTCTCGGTTGTAGAAGTGTGGATGGTTCCTTTGGACGATTTCATTTTTTCGTCTTCTGCATAAATCCAAGAGCTATAGACAACATAACTAATCGGTCTGGTAGACATAGACCCCTGATATACTAAGCCCTTCAACGTATCGAAATTTATCTCTCCGCGTGGGGGCTGATTTGCTTTCTTGTCCGCAGTCCACGAAAACTGATGCGGGGACATTGCATGATTTTTAAAGGATGCTCTAAAGTTGTCTGGGCCCATTGCAGGCAAAAGAAGTGTCTTGAGTGCTTTATTTAAGAACTCGTCTAAAGTCACCTTTTCTGACACCTTTACGATATATTCATCATGAAACCACTTTGTAAAGTAATTTACAGAAATTGGCATATCAACTATCGGAATTTGTGCCATCACGCTTTTCATACCCCGGTTTCCTTCTATGAAGTAATCCCTATATGCCAATGTGCTCAATATAAAATTAACCTTTTCTTTATCGGGTACCTGATATGCTGTGTTTGAGAATACCGATTCTATAATATCTCCGAAATAAACAAAGGCGACGGATATCTCATCTGGTTTTATGCCTTTCAAACTCGTCTTTACCTCTGTCTTCGGTATCGAGCCCGGAGCACCTGTTGGCTTCTTGGGCACACTGGGTGGGGGAGGATTCTTTTTTTTCATCGCCTCGTATTCCTCTGGGGTTATGTCCTTCACAGTGGCGTCCAACGGTCCAAAGTCTTTATAGAATTTGTCAAATTCAGAGGCAGTGGTGGTGACATAAAATTTCCTTTTTTTATTTTCAATGTCTTCCAATATTCTTCTAAATACTTTATTGCTCCTCTTCCTTTCAATCAGGTGGTGCATCCGGTCCGAGAATTGCCAGGCATAATCCAGATCGCCTTCGACTTCTTTCCTTTTCATGAAGGTATCAATTAGGTTTTGTGCTCTTGAGAGCTGCCCGGGTTGTATTCCAGCTCTCAAAAGCGTTTCGGATTTAAAAGTATTGAACGCCTTAGTATCAATGGCTTTAATCTTAGCCGGGGATCCCCCTTTGCCAACAGGGCCCAATCCAAGACTTGCCTGCGCCGACGATGCCACGCCGTATTTTCCATTTTTCAGGGATTTTTCTCGTTTTTCTAGAAATTTCGTAAAACTACCCATAACCTTGCTTCTAAAAGCACTGCTAACATTTAACAGCTCCTCCTTTGCGTTCGTGGGACCAAATATGTCGACGTTGTTCAGTGCTTGCATAATAGCCGAGCGAAATGTTAAGTTAAGTTCAAATGTGCCATCCTGTTTAAAGGTAAATTGAGGTATCTTAAAACCCATCCACAGCGTTATCAACGAATTCCTCAACGCAGATATCTCTTCTTTGCTGAATAGTCCCCCCGCATTATTAGGTGGTGGGGCCCACCCGACTTGGGCATACCATTCTCCTGATCGGGGCACCAGAAGATCATCGTGTATCTTTTCATCGAAAACCGTCAAACTATCCCCGTAAAGTGTTAGATCACCACGAATCATCTTGTCGGCTGTTGATCGATACTTCCCATCATAAGTCCACGTAAACGATTTTAATCCAAGGCGGCCGGATCTACCAATACTCTCTAGAGAGTTATTCTCAATAGAGTGGTAATTGCCCTGAAGCTTCAGCTCTTCTATTCCTTTTTTCTTATTTTTCTTGTCTATTTTATAAAGACGAAACATAGGAGTCAATGCTGATAACTGTTCGTTTTTTAGGTTTAATAAAGGTGCTAGTTTTGCCGCACCGATTGCCTGAAGTTGGGAAGTTAAAGGTCCGCTCAATGGCTGAGATCTTAAATAAGCATAATTTTTATAAGTATAACCCGTTGAAACATTGTATTTTGCTAGCTCCTGCATTTTGACGACCAGATACCCTTGCTCTCTAAAATTTCTAAGAACCTTTTGAACTCGTTCCTCTTCTTCTTTCTGTTCTGACGCAGTTATCTTAAGATAATGAGAACGCTCCTCATCACCGAGAATTTTCTTTCGAGCCTCGATGAGGTCTTTCTTAACCGCGTATCCGACGGCACGAGCAGCTGCCAACCCAGTAGCATCCGAAGCGAATCCCCCCTGGATGTCTGCCTCGGTAACATCTTTTTTCGGATCAAAAACGAGACTATGTCCTCCTAACTTTGAAATCTTTTGCCTCATTGCAATTGCCTTCTTAGTTAGTGGTATATTCTTTTCGGACCACTCTTTTGCCCATGCCTTTCGGGCCTCTAAAGTGTCGCTATCGTTGTTATCCATACCGGCGGCTTTTCTATCTTTTTCAAATTTTTCTTTTAATTTTTTACTTCCGCCTTTGACAAAGCTTCCGCTGGTGAACCAAACGCCATGGACGCCGACACCCGCCGTTCTCCTATTAAGGTACCGGTACACCTGATGGGCTCCCAAACCGGTTAGTGCCACCCTTTGTCCCTTGACCGTCTTAAGGAGAGTCGGTGCGCTTGGCTTCATTCCACGCTCATACGCTTTAAAAATCTCATCAACCATGACTAATACCCATAATACATTCTTATTCTGTCAAGAGGATGAGGAACATAGATGATGTCGCCTAACTCTACATGTGATTCAGTGGGAGTTTGGTTATACCAAGCAATGACCCACCACAGTGAGGAATCTGCGTAGTGTTCATGGGCTAGCTTAAAAAATTTATCTCCCACTTTCCACAGATGGGAACGAGCCTCAATGCTGGATATTTGTTCATCCGTAAGCGGACGCATTTCTGGAGTTGCATACATATCCATAACGTTGGCATCTCTATTCTTATTAATACTATCGTATCTAGGTAAATCATTAAAGATGCGATTTCTTTTTGTGTATCTACTCATTTTAATTCTTCCTCCATTCTATGGGACCTATTAATTCGTATACTTGCGCCAAGATTTCAATACCGCCTCTTTCTCTTTCTTGATCTGTTCGCTTACTCTTGCTGGTGATTTCGCGTGCTTGGTCGGAGTTTGCTGTTTATTTCCGAATGAAAATCCGAACGGCAAAGATTTCTTCAAAGCAGTATTAGTAGAATCAACTTGTTGTTTTGTCGTTGAAGTCCCGTATGGAAAGCTCTCTGCTCCGACCCATTTATTTCCTATATACCCCAAATCATGCTCGTGAAGGACACTGAGATTACAAGTGACTGAATAGATCTTTGGAATTATTACGCCGGTCCTACTTGTCACAACACCGACTTCCAAATTTGGAGTGAAAGCGAGACCGCCTTTTATCACCCCTAAGAGCCCCTTTTGAGACTTTGCTCCGGTGCCAGCAGTCGTGGCATCTTGAAGTAGATTTGTAAATTTTACTCTCACCAAAGGTGCGCCGTCCATTGTCTTTACTCCGTTATCATTTTTATACGTGGGATACAACATCTGTACAAGATTCTGAAATTTTCCTAAATTAGATTCAGCTTCTGCGACATCGTCCGATACGACATCCCAAGATAGAGATACTGCCCGGGCTGTATTTTGAAACGTATAAAGTGGATCCATCCTACCGTATATCTGCTCCTCGGCCCAATTTGACGTAAAAGTATCCGTATAGTCTGTCAAGATGGATTGAAAGGTCTCGTGCGCTCCAGTAAGGACGTGCGTGAATTTTATCTGCCATCCCCATTTATTTTCCAACTCTTTTCTATAACTACCTGGCATTGTTATACTCTCCCTTGCTTATATAATTATCCCAATGCATAAAAATCGTTATTCATTAATGATATAGTGGACTTTGCCACGGTTCTTCCGTCTAATTTAATAACTATTTCTTTGCCTGCTGTTGCTTTGGACATCAATTCAATTAACTTATCTAACTTCTTTGCTACGAGACCACCTTCCTTCACTCCGATTAGCTGATCTGATGCATTTGCATTTACCATAAAATCATCTACTTTTGGTGCGGGAGTCTGAAGGACCGGACCTGTGACCCCGGATGTGGAGACTCCTTTCGCTTTTCCAGCAGCTTTGTTCGCTGTCTGGTTCTTAGCCGATGCCTCTTGAACTTTCTTATCTTTGCTTCCAAGGGCAATACCACCTTGAGATTTAGATTTTCTTGCCTTAGAAAAAACCTGGCCGCAATGACCACCGACGCCAGGGGGCACCTTTCCATTCTCTGAACAATAATTATATTGCTGTTGCATAGACAAGGAGTCCCAACTGGATTGCGCTTGCTTATTAATTCTACGCTTTCCTCCTACTGCATGGTCTTTATGTTCTCCACTCAGGAATTCTCCGATTAATTTCGTTTTACTCACATTCTCCATCGCTTTATTATCTTCACGATCTTTTGCCGTCTCTCCTATCGAATTAATTACTTTACCTATCAGATAACCAGTACCGGCTGCTGCGGCGACGGCAGCTGCGCCGACGGCGACGGCTGCGACCGCACCCAACGACGCTAGTCCGCCTACGCCCATCAGTCCGGATGTTCTAACAGCCGTAACAATCGACATGGTGTTCATTTTGTTGGCGATGGTTTCCCTGGCCAAGTTGGCCTGTCCCACGGCACGGTTTTGCCATTCGATTGCCCAGGCGTCTGCGTGACCATCGTTGTTAAGCTGAATAATGTCGTCAACGATGGGCACCCCCACGCCGCTTTTGAGGTAGGGGGCAAGGTCCGCAAAGTTTACAACCTCAACCGGTGACCCTGCTGCGGCACCGATGGCACCAGCGAGAGCACCGCCAATGACGGGGATTTTACTTGCCGCCGATGCCGCAAGTTTGGCTCCTGCTTTCTGTGCGACGTTTTGACCTACTGTCAATGCAACAGACCCTATAGCACCAGCTGCTTTGACAGTGAGGGTGTTTTCCGCCAGGGCCATCTTAAGAGCGTTCAGTGCTTCCGTCATGGGGCCCTGGAGACTTTCCATCTTTTTTGCAGCGGTTTCTTGACTGGTCATTGCTTTTTTGTTAGTCTCGTCTAGATCTTTTGCAGTTTTATTTGAGTTCTTCGCGAGGTCTGCCTGCGCTTTCATCTCTGCCCTTAATTCATCGATTGGGACTGTAGCCAGCCTCTGCACGTCTGCCATGTCGAGAGGACCCATGCCTGCTGCCAATGACCTTATCGTACCTCGAACATCACTGCCACCGCCTGCCACGTCAACCGGTGAGGCTTGCAGTGCTTTGGCCAGGACGACCATCTTTTCATCATCGGTCTTGTCCATTAAGTCCTGACTAGACACCACATCCTCGCCCCTTAATTTTAACACTGAATTAAGGCGCATGGCCAATTCAGCGGAGCCTTCGAAAGTGTCTAGTTCCGCGCCAACGTCTAGCATTTTCCCAACTGAAATTCCAAGCTTCTTAGACACTCCTAGCATTTTTGAAAAATGCTTCACAAAGTCCCTACCATAAGCAGCAAGATGATTGCGGCTGTTCTTAAATGCTTGTCCAATAGCCTCTGGAGACTGTTTCATTGATTGAGCAAGATCCAATAATTTAAGATTTGTTTTGCTGGCCTCTTTTGCGGTCATTCCCATTGATTTTACAAAGAATTCGAAGTTTTCAGCTGAAGTGCGAGAAGACATCCCCGCTTGGTCTAGCAATGCATTAGTCATGGTTAAGTCATTTATGGTATCCTGAGAAAGAGAGTTGAAATCCATATAAGATTCGTTAAGTGCTATTTGAGCTTTTGACATTTCGCCCGAAGCTATCGTCACAGACTCAGTGTCCATAGCAAGTCTCTTCATCTGCTCTCCGAGTGCAAAGTTGCCGCTAGAAACTTGACCAGTTGATCTATATAAGTTTTGGTTATTCTGCTGGACCTTTTCCGCTAAATCTGATGCACGTTGCATCTCATTGTTAAGTTGATTAAGGGGGTCGAACATTTTTCGGAATTTGTCTGCAGCGTCAGTCTTTAAAAGATTTTTAAATCCCTGCCCTACGTGTTTTAAAGTAGCACCGAATTTTCCAGATGCTCCTTCAGCTTTCTCTGTTGCTTTTCTCCATGATTCGGTTGCATTTTTGTACTTACCTATGACACCCATGACCGTCGTACCGGCGTCGCTCACGTTAAGATAACTTAACGCTAAATTATTGGCAGTTGAACCCAATACACTGTTAATCTCCGCTGCTTCTTTTTGTGTGGAGTTATAACGCTTAAGCCATTCAGACCTTTTGGCGAGGCGAAGAATATCTTCTTCATCGATGTCGCCGATGTCCTGTTTTTGGATTAATGAGTCTTTCTCTATTTCGAAAGAGCGATTCTGCAATTCTATATTCGCTTTAAGGGCAGCTG